>Ga0114968_10000369_pt1 | contig 33435 bp, 30 predicted proteins | sample M_130807_EF_Meta_FD_87020 | JGI IMG/M metagenome (GOLD analysis project Ga0114968, IMG submission 87020) | Freshwater microbial communities from Lake Montjoie, Canada to study carbon cycling - M_130807_EF_MetaG | ecosystem: Environmental > Aquatic > Freshwater > Lake | place: Lake Montjoie... | reverse complement strand
GCCACCTTGCCTTGAATCAGCTGGAACTCGCCAATGCTTTGGCCAAACTGTTTGCGCTCATGGATATAAGGCATCACGTTGTCCATCACCGCTTGCATGATGCCCAAAGGCCCGCCGCTCAATACCGCGCGCTCATAGTCCAGCCCGCTCATCAGCACCTTGGCGCCGTTGTTGATGCCGCCCAGCACGTTGGCCAGCGGCACTTCCACGTTGTTAAACACCAGCTCGCCCGTATGGCTGCCGCGCATACCCAGCTTGTCCAGCTTTTGCGCTACCGAAAAACCCGGCATGCCTTTTTCAATCAAAAACGCCGTCACGCCACGCGCGCCCAGCTCCGGGTCGGTTTTGGCATAGACCACCAAAGTGTCGGCATCCGGGCCGTTGGTAATCCACATCTTGCTGCCGTTGAGCACGAAGTAGCCGCCCTTGTCTTGCGCGCGCAGCTTCATGGACAGCACATCGCTGCCCGCGCCGGGCTCGCTCATGGCCAGTGCGCCTACGTGCTCTCCGCTGATGAGCTTGGGCAAGTAGCGCGTACGCTGCTCGGTTGTGCCATTGCGGCGAATTTGGTTGACGCATAAATTGCTGTGCGCGCCGTAAGACAGACCCACGGACGCACTGGCGCGCGATATTTCTTCCATGGCCACCATATGGGCCAGATAGCCCATGGCTGCGCCGCCATATTCTTCTTCCACGGTAATGCCCAGCACGCCCAGGTCGCCCATCTTGCGCCACAAGTCCATCGGGAATTGGTCATCGCGGTCAATGGCGGCAGCGCGCGGCGCGATCTCGGCCTGCGCAAAGTCGTGTACGGCGGCGCGCAGCGCATCGACATCTTCGCCAAGTTGAAAGTCCAGTCCGGGTAAGTTCATGCGTTGTTCTCCTGCGCTTTGGTGGGCATATTGATTGTCTTGGTTGCCGATTGTTTGGCGCGTTCTGGCCCTGCAGTAGGCTTACCCATTGGCATGGGCTAGCCCTGCTTTGGCCTTGGAAGTTTTGGGGTTTTGGCCGCTCACCTTGCCCAGCAGCGCCCGCGCCTCGCGCTGATGGACCTTGATCTCGTCCAGATTGGCTTGCAAATCGGCCATTTGCGCTTCAACGCGGCTGCGGTGCACATCCAGCACCTCCAAAAACTTGGTCAGTTGCATGCCGGTATCGCGCGGGCTCTCGTAGGTATCGATGATGTCTTTGGCCTCGGTCAGGCTCAGGCCTAGGCGCTTGGCGCGCAAAGTGAGTTTGAGGCGGGTGCGGTCGCGCACGCTGTAGACCCGGTTGCGCCCGCCCGGGCCGGTGCGCTCGGGCTGCAAGAGGCCCAGGTCCTCGTAAAAACGGATAGCCCGTGTCGTCAAATCAAATTCGGCGGCCAGATCACTGATGCTGAAGGTGCTGCTCATGGTCGGTGGGCCCTGGGGTGCAAAGTGGGAACAAAGTCAAACCAAGGCGACAGGCTGTGCGCCGCGCACTGCCCTAGAATGCCTCGTATTGACGTTTACGTAAACGTCAATTATGAAGCAAAAACTCCCCATGAACGCACTCGAAACCCAATTGCACTACCCCCTGGGCGACGCCCTGCCTGCTTCGGGGCGCTGTATTGAGGTGGCCCCCGGTATCAAATGGATACGCATGGCACTCCCCTTTGCGTTGGACCACATCAACTTGTGGCTTTTGCGCGACCGCATCGACACCGACCAAGGCGTGCGCGAGGGCTGGAGCGTGGTCGATTGCTGCATCAGCCGCCCCGAGGCCAAGGCCCAATGGGAAGAGGTGTTTGCCTATGAACTAGAGGGCCTGCCCATCCTGCGCGTGATCGCCACGCACATGCATCCGGACCACATTGGCCTGGCCGATTGGCTGTGCCAGCGCTGGAATGCCGATTTATGGATCAGCGCAGCCGACTACCAGGTGGCCCGCCACGCTGTTATGGGCGCCAACGGCTTTGGCGGCGAGCGCTCGGCGGCATTTTTTGCCGCGCATGGCATGACCGACCCCGGCTCGGTCGACCAGGTGCGCGGGCGCACCAATTACTTTCCCAACCTGGTGCCCTCCATGCCCGAGAGCTACTGCCGCCTCATGGACGGCACGCTGCTCGACATCGGTGGTCGCACCTGGCGCTGCATCAGCGGCTACGGCCACGCGCCTGAGCATATTGCCTTGTACTGCGAGGATCTGCATATCCTGATTGGCGGGGACATGATGCTGCCGCGCATTTCCACCAATGTCAGCGTCTACGAGCAAGAGCCATTGGCCAATGCGCTGCGTCTGTTTTTGGACTCCATCGACAAATTCAAGCCCCTGCCCGAAGACACCCTCACGCTGCCGGCCCACGGCAAGCCCTTCCAGGGCCTGCACATCCGCATTCAGCAGCTGCACGATCACCACCGCGACCGTCTGGACGATCTGCTGCTGGCCTGTACCGACAAGCCATTGAGCGCTTTCGATGCGGTGCCGGTCTTGTTCAAGCGTGCGTTAGACCTGCATCAAATGACTTTTGCCATGGGCGAGTCCGTGGCCCATTTGCATGCGCTGTGGTTTGCCAAAAAGCTGCAGCGCAGCCTGGACAGCGACGGTGTTTACCGCTTTCGCGTGGTCGCATAAGGCCCACCGCCCATCTACCAAAGCGGGATGGTTGGATTCTTGAGCGCTTGGCGCTGGGCCGGGTAATCGGGCACCACAGTGCCCACGGTCGCCCAAAAGCGCGGGCTGTGGTTCATCACCCGCAAATGGCTCAGCTCGTGGGCCACCACGTAATCAATCACCGCCAAATCAAAGTGCATCAACCGCCAATGCAGGCGGATGGAGCCGTCGCTCTTGGCGCTGCCCCAGCGCGTGCCGGCATTGCTGAGCGATAAGCGGCTCCATCGCACCTGCAATTGCGGCGCGAAATGGTCCAGCCGCTGGGCAAACAAAATGCGCGCCTGTCGCATCAGCCAGGCTTGGCAGGCATCGCGGATCTGGGCGGCGCTGGCATCGGGCGCCAGTGCCAGACGCAGTACCTGGGTGCCTGTGCCATCGGCTGCCATTTCTAAGGCGGCGCCCACGCTGGCAAAACGGTGCGCCGGGTCCAGCTGCAATCGCAGGGGGGCGCCCAGATACGGGAACACGGCACCGTCGCGCCACTCGATGCGGGTTTGCTCCAGGCGCGTATGGCGTGCGTGCACCTCTTGCAGCTTACGGACGATCCAGTCGGCCCGCGCTTGCAGGGCGCTGTCGATTTCATGCAAGGAAGTCCATCGCGGCGCCCGCACCGACAGGCCGTCGGGCCCGACCACCATGCCAATGGTGTGCCGCTTGGCGCGCACCAAGGAGAAGGCCACCGTCACGCCGCCCAGTCGCAGTTGGCGCGTCGCCTGGGGATGGGAAAAATCGGACGGACCGGCTGCCGCGCTACCTGGCGCTGGCAAACCGCTGCTACGCAAATCGGGCGCTGGCCGCTTGCGAGCGGGCTTGGCTTTGCTGGCCTGGGGCGCGGCGCCAGAGCCCAAGGATTCGAACAAGTCCAGCGTATAGCGCAGCAAGGGGTGCATGGGCTGGCCGGCGTGCGCGTCAGGTTTGCGGGTAAGCGTCGGGGTCGATGCGACGCATTTCGGCCTCGATCCAGGCCTCCACCTCGCGCATCATCTCCTCCGGATGGCGCCCTTCGCTGGGAATGCCTGGCCCGATGGACACTTCGACAACGCCGGGGTATTTGACAAAGGCCTTGCGCGGCCAGACCCGCGCCGAGTTGACGGCAATCGGGAACACCGGCGCGCCGGTCTCGATGGCCAGGCGCGTGCCCCCGGATTTGTAAACGCCTTTTTCGCCCCGTGGAATGCGCGTTCCCTCGGGGAACATGATGACCCAGACGCCACGCCCAAGCAGTTCTTTGCCCTGCGCCACCACTTTGCTAAAGGCCTGGGCGCGTTGCGTGCGGTCGATGTGCACCATGTCCAGGCGGCTCATGGCCCAGCCGAAAAAGGGCACATAGAGCAGTTCTTTCTTAAAAACAAAAGCCAGTGGATGCGGCATCAGCGATGGCAGCAAAAACGTCTCTAAGGTGGACTGGTGCTTGACCAGCAAAATAGCAGCGCTGTTTTCGCCCTGGGGAAGATGCTCCCAGCCGCGCACGCGTACGCGAATGCCCAAAATCCAATGCGCTCCTGAGATCGCGGTGCGCAGCCAGGCGCGCGCCATAGACCACAGGGGGTTGCCCCGAATAAACAGTGAGGCGCCCAAAATCGCGAACGCAAAGGGGACGACGGTCAGCATCATCCACAGCATGTGCAGTACGGAGCGGATGAAGGGCATGGCGTTGGGTCTTAGGCGGTCTTGCCGGACAGCTTAAGCGCTGGCGACCAGGTAATCGGCAAAGGCCGATAAATCGGTGTGCACCTGCGTTTGCGGCGGGAAATCGGCCGGCAGGTTTTGCCCGCGCCACAGCGCGGCTTTACCGGTTTGCACCACGTGGGGCGTGCAGCCCAGGCGAATGGCCGCTTGCAGATCGCGCGCCGTGTCGCCCACGGCGGGCATGCCGGCCAAGGACATGCCGTAGCGCTCGGCGATTTGCTCGAACAAGCCGGACGCGGGCTTGCGGCAATGGCAAGCCTCGCTGGGGTTGTGCGGGCAGTAAAACACGGCGTCGATGCGCCCGCCCACGGCAGCGAGCATGCTGTGCATCTTGGCGTGCATGGCGTTGAGCGCAGCCACGTCAAACAAACCGCGCCCCAACCCGGACTGGTTGCTCGCCACCACCACATGCCAGCCAGCATGGTTGATGCGGGCAATGGCCTCCAGCGCGCCGGGCAGCGGTTGCCACTCGGCGGTCGACTTGATGTAGTCCTCGCTGTCGGCGTTGATGGTGCCGTCGCGGTCCAGGATGCACAGTTTCATGGTGCTAAATAGAATTTAAGCGGCCAGCTTGGACAAATCGGCCACGCGGTTCATGGCGCTGTGCAGTTGCTGCAAAAGCGCCAAGCGGTTGGCTTTGAGCGCCGGGTCATCGGAATTGACCATGACACCGTCAAAAAACGCATCGACCGGTGCACGCAGGGCGGCCAGCGCACGTAGGCTGGCGGTGTAGTCTTGGGAGGCAAACAAGGCATCTGCGATGGGCACCGTCTCTTGCATGGCGGCGTGCAGGGCTTTTTCGGCGGCCTCGTGCAGCAAGCCGCTTTGCACGGTGGCGCGGGCTTCGTCGAATTTTTTGAGGATGTTGCCGATACGCTTGTTGGCCGCAGCCAGCGCGGCGCTCTCGGGCAGCGCGGTAAAGGCGCGTACCGCCGCCAGGCGCGGGGGCACTTCGCCCAGACGCGCCGGGCGCAGAGCCAATACGGCCTCCACTTCTTGTGCGCTGTAGCCTTGCTCACGCAGAGCGCCGGACAGGCGGTCAAACACAAATTCCAGCAAAGCGGCGCTGGCCTCTTGAATCAGTGTGCCAAAGGCCGGCTGCGCGTCCGCCAGCAGCGCGGGCAGTTGCAGCGGCAAATCTTCCTCGACCAGCATGCGGATCACACCTAAGGCGTGGCGGCGCAGAGCAAAAGGGTCTTTGTCACCGGTGGGCAGATTGCCACTGCCAAACATGCCGACCAGGGTTTCGAGCTTGTCGGCCAGTGCAACTACCAGTGCCGCCGGGTTGCGCGGCAGGGCGTCGCCCGCGAAGCGGGGCTTGTAATGGTCTTCGATGGCGATGGCGATGTCCTCGCTCAGCCCATCGTGCCGGGCGTAATAGCCGCCCATGGTGCCTTGCAGCTCGGGGAACTCGCCCACCATATCGGTCATCAAATCGGTTTTGGCCAGCTGCGCGGCGGTGTCGGCCGCTTGCACCAGTGCGTCGTCGCCCAGTTTGCTGGCAATGGCGCGGGCAATCGCACGAACACGCTCCATACGCTCGCCCTGGGTGCCCAATTGGTTGTGATAAACAACCTTGGAGAGCCCGCGCACGCGCGAGACGAGGGTTTTCTTGCGGTCCTGATCGAAAAAGAATTTGGCATCGGCCAGGCGCGGGCGCACCACGCGCTCGTTGCCGCCGATAACGGCGCTGGGGTCGGCGGGGTTGATGTTGCTGACCACCAAAAACTGGTTGCTCAGTTTGCCGGCGGCGTCTAGCAACGGGAAGTATTTCTGGTTGGCCTTCATCGTCAGAATCAGGCACTCTTGGGGCACTTGCAAAAATTCGGCGTCAAAGCTGCACACCATGACGTGGGGGCGCTCGACCAGGCCGGTCACTTCGTCGAGCAAGGCGGCGTCATCGATTGCTTGCGCGCCTTGGGCACTGGCGGCCGCTTGCAGTTGGCGGGCGATCTCGGCGCGCCGGACGTCAAAACTGGCGATTACGGCGCCGTCGCGCGCCAATGTAGCCGCGTAGTCGTCGGCGTGGGCAATGCGCACGGGCGAGACGGCGGCCTCAAAGCGGTGGCCTTGCGTGCTGTCGCCCGCCTGCAAACCGAGCGCCTGCACCGGCACCACCGCGTTGCCATGCAAAGCCAGCAAGCCATGCGCCGGGCGCACAAAGCTGACGGTGCTCCAGCCGGGCAGCGCGCAATCGCGTGCCAGTTGGTAAGTCATGACTTTGGGGATGGGCAGCTTGGCAATCGCATCCAAAAGTGCCTTTTGTAGGCCTTCGGCCAGGCTGGCGCCGCGTACCGTGCTGTCAAAGTACAAGGCCTCGGCTTTGCCGTCCATGCGTTTTTGCAGGGCGGGCACGTCTTGCGCGCCCGCGCCCAGCGCTTGAAGCTTTTTGAGCAAAGCGGCTGTGGCTTGGCCTTGGGCGTCCAGGCCGACGCTTACCGGCATCAGCTTTTGGGACACGGCTTTGTCTGCAGCTTGCGCGGCGACGCCAGTCACATGCACTGCCAAACGGCGAGGCGAGGCGTAGTCCGTCACCTGCGAATCGGGCGAGGCTAGGCCTTGTGCTTTGAGGCTGTCGGCCAGCACACCAGCAAAAGCGAGTCCCAGTTTTTTCAAAGCCTTGGGCGGCAGCTCTTCCACAAAGAGTTCGACCAGAAGGTTTTCAGTAGCCATGCTCATGCCGCCTTCTTTGCCATCTGCGCGATCCACTCGGGCGGAGCCATCGGAAAGCCTAATCGCTCGCGGCTCTCGTAGTAGCACTGCGCCACGCCGCGCGCCAGGTTGCGGATGCGGCCCATGTAAGCAGCGCGCTCGGTCACGCTGATGGCGCCGCGTGCATCCAGCAAATTAAAAGTATGCGCCGCTTTGAGCACTTGCTCATAGGCCGGCAAGGCCAGGGGCACGTCGATCAAATGTTTGGCTTGTTTTTCATGCGCGGAAAACGCGGTGAATAAAAAGTCGGTGTCGCTGTGTTCGAAGTTGTAGGTGGACTGTTCCACTTCGTTTTGCTTGTACACGTCGCCATAGGACATGTCAGAGGTCCATTGCAAGTTATAGACGTTATCCACGCCTTGCAGGTACATGGCCAGGCGCTCCAGCCCGTAGGTGATTTCGCCGGTGACCGGCTTGCAATCGATGCCGCCGACTTGCTGGAAATAGGTGAACTGCGTCACCTCCATCCCATTGAGCCACACTTCCCAGCCCAGGCCCCAGGCGCCCAGGGTGGGGTTTTCCCAATCGTCTTCTACAAAGCGGATGTCGTTTTGCTTAAGGTCAAAGCCCAGTGCCTGTAGCGAACCGAGGTACAAGTCCAGGATATTGGCGGGTGCCGGTTTCATCACCACTTGGTACTGGTAGTAATGCTGCAAACGGTTGGGGTTTTCGCCGTAGCGTCCGTCTTTGGGGCGGCGGCTCGGTTGCACATAGGCGGCCTTCCAGGGCTCGGGGCCGATGGCGCGCAAAAACGTGGCGGTGTGCGAGGTGCCTGCGCCCACCTCCATGTCATAAGGTTGCAGGAGCGCGCAGCCTTGCGTGTCCCAGTACGACTGCAAGGTGAGAATGATTTGCTGGAAGGTCAACATGGAGTGAAATGGGCACACGCATGTGCCGTCTGTTGCAAATAGGCCGCACGGCGTAAAAGCCCGCTGTGCGCGAGGTACTGATTTTACGGGCCAATACCCCGGCGCACTGCGCCTGTGCGCCCCGGCGACAGCAGCGCCCACAAAAGCCCTACCACCACGGCCAACCACAAAGGCCATAAGCCCCAGCGGGAAGCCCACCAGGCAAAGGGCGTCATGCCAATGCGCCCTTGCACCTCGCCCTCGAGCACCCCGGCCACCGTGTAGGGAAGCCGCGCAAACACGACCCCCCGGTGGTCAATCAAGGCGCTGGCGCCCGTATTGGTGGCGCGCACCATGGGCAGTTGAAATTCCAGAGCACGCATGCGCGCGATACCCAGGTGCTGGTCCAGCGCAATACTGTGCCCAAACCAGGCCAGGTTGCTCACGTTGACAAACACCGTAGGCGCTTGCAGGCCGGGGCCAAAACGCGTGGCCAGCTCTTCGCCAAACAAGTCTTCATAACAAATATGGGCAGCCAGGCCCTGGCCTTGCAGCGCAAAACTGCTTTGTCCGAGGTCGCCGCGCCGAAAATCGCCCAGCGGAATGTGCATCAGGTTGGTAAACCAACGCAGCATGGGCGGAATAAATTCGCCAAAGGGAACCAAATGGTGTTTGTCGTAGCGCAGCACCTGCTTTTCGCCGGGCAGCAGCGCAATCACCGAGTTGGTGTAGCCCGCATGGCTGTCGCCCAACGGTATGCCGATGATGGCGGCGCGCCCTTGGGTGACCAGGCCAGTACTCAGGCGCTCCCAGTAATCGGCGGGCAAGTCTTCGGGCAAGAGCGGAATGGCCGTCTCGGGCGCCACCACCAAGGCGCTGCGCGACTCCAGCAGGTGCTGCTGGTACCAGCGCAAGGCCTGGCCCACGCCGGTGCTGCTTTCAAACTTCTCGCTCTGTGCAATGCCGCCTTGCAGCACGGTGACGCTCAGGCTGCCTTGGTCCCGCGTCCATGTAGCCCAGCGGGCCGGCAAGAAGGACGGTAGCGCGAGTGCCAAAAGCAGCACAACCCAGGCGCTGCGGCCCATGCCCTGGGCCGGCGCGCGCCCGCTGCTGCGCGGCCAGCCGCTTTGGGCCAGCGCCATCGCGAGCAGGGCTGCCACCGCCCCCACGCCATAGGCGCCCAGCCAAGGCGCCAACGACGCCAAGGGGCCGTCCAGGTGCGCGTAGCCGCCAGCACCCCAGCCAAAACCCGTGAGCCAGGTGCCGCGCGCCAGTTCGGCCGCCATCCACAACAGGCCAAACAGTACGGCATTGCGCAGTGCCTTGCTGCCCGCCAGGTGCCACCACAGCGTGCAGGCCAGCGCAAAGTAAACCGCCAGCAAAACCGCTAGCAAGAGCTCGGCGATAGCCGCCAGCGGTGCAGCCATGCCGCCATAGGTGTGCATGGCTGTGAACAACCACCAAAACGTGCTGGCCAGGTAGACGCTGGCAAAAAACCAACTGCGCCGCCAGGCCACATGCGCCGTGGGCGCGCTGAGCAGTTGCTGGGCCAGCACCAGCATGGCGGCCACTTGCAGGTACCAAATATTTTGGCCGTAGGTCCACAGACTGTGCAGCGGCCAGGCCACTGCGGCGGCATGTAGCCAGCCGCCAGCGGCCAGTACGGCGTAGCGCAACAGGCTTGCCCTGGTCACAGTTGCCCGGCTGCGGGCAGCGCCGAGACCTTGAACCAGCGCACTGCGCCGCCCTTGGTATGCATCACCACAAACTGCAAGCCCAGCATGGTGTGGCGCTCGCCACGTTTGGGCACATGGCCCATCTCGTGGGCGACCAGGCCGCCGATGGTGTCAAAGTCGGGCGCATCCTCGCGCGCCAGCAGGTTCACCGCAAAGGCGCTGCTCACCCGCTCCAAGGTGGCGTCGCCATTGACCCGGAAACTGCCGTCGGGCAGCGAGAAGACATCGCCCTCGTCGTCGTCAATGTCAAACTCGTCCTCGATTTCGCCCACGATTTGCTCGAGCACGTCTTCGATAGTGATTAGGCCCGCCACGCGGCCAAACTCGTCGATCACGATGGCCAGGTGGTTGCGGTTGCCTTTGAAGTCGCGCAACAAGTCATTCAGGCCCTTGGTCTCGGGCACAAACACCGCCGGGCGCAGCAAGGCGCGGATATTGAGCTCGGGCGCGCGCTGCAGCTTGAGCAAATCTTTGGCCATCAGGATGCCGATGATGTTCTCGCGCTCGCCCTCAAACACCGGAAAGCGCGAGTGCGCCGTGTCGATCACGGTGTGCAGCAAATCATCCATGGGCGATTGAATGTCCAGCAAATCCATGCGCGTAGCGGCCACCATCACGTCGCCGGCCGTCATGTCGGCCATGCGGATCACGCCCTCAAGCATGGCGCGCGACTGGGCGCCGATGATTTTGTTGTCTTCGGCCTCGGCCAGCGTTTCCATCAACTCCTCAGGCGAGTCCGGGCCGGGGTGCAGGAATTCGGCCAAACGCTGCAAAAAAGTGCGCTTGTCTTCCTTGGGGTGGGGTACGGCAGGATGGGGGTCGGACACGGGCGGGAGGCGCTACTGAAATGCAGAGGGCTCTAGGATAGCCCATCGCCATGACCCGGTGGCAAATGCCTATCGCCTTGGCTCCGGCTTACTTGTCGGCGGGTTGTACCCGGTGGCTGCCACTGACGCGCCCAAGCAGCGCCCAAAAGTGCTGCGCCTGCGCTTTGAGCTGGTAATCGGTGTCGGCAATTTGGGCGTCCACCGCCTCGGACAAATGCGATTGCACCGTGGCCGTGGGCAGCGCCAAATAGGCGTTGGACTCCGAGCCTAGGCGCTCCACCCGCGCACCGGCACGTTGGGCGATGTGCAGCATGGCCGTGTTCTCGCTCAGCGCGTGGATGAACAAAAGGTCGATGCCGTCATTGCGCGCATGTAACTGCGCCCGGGCAAAAAGCTGGGCGCCCAGCCCGCGTCCGCGCCAATGCGCTAGCACCGAGCCGCCAAACTCGGCGCAGCGCTTGGATTCTTGCTCCTGCCCGTACGCCAGATGCGCCATGGCAATGAGTTGCAATTTGCGGTTGTAAATGCCATAGACGCGGTCGCGGGCAAAGTCCAGGTGCTGAACGTAGCCTTCAATTTGCGCGTCCTGCGCGCAGTAGCCAAAGCGCAAATAGCGGTCGGCGCTCTCCAAAGCCAGCAGGTGGCCCAAGATGTCGCTGCGGTCATGGGCGTGCAATTCGCGCACGGGGACAAAGCTGTCATGCCCCAGCCCGTCGGTCTTGTGGCCCAGCGTCAGCAGCAAGTGCTGCCAGGGCGCCAGGAGTTTGGCCAAGAACCCGTAAATCCCGTTTTTCAAAGCGTGCATGGGTGCACTATAAGGGTTTTCCCTAGGTTGCGCTGCTTGGCGGGTTAAATGTGGCGTGAGTTACCCCAAAAACACGGCATGCTGATGTGCCGAAGGCGGCCATTTGCGGCAAGCCAAAGCGATCAAGCCGGCAAAAAGCCCTCAATCGACAAATAGCGTTCGCCGGTGTCGTAGTTAAAGCCCAGCACTTTCGCGCCTGCGGGCAATTCAGGCAGTTTTTGGGCAATCGCCGCCAGGGTGGCACCGCTGCTGATGCCCACCAGAATGCCTTCTTGCGCGGCGCTGCGGCGGGCCATTTCGCGGGAAGCTTCGGCTTCCACCTGGATCACGCCATCGAGCAAATCAGTGTGCAGATTTTTCGGGATGAAGCCCGCGCCAATGCCTTGGATAGGGTGTGGCGAGGGGGCGCCGCCAGAGATAACCGGGCTTTGGGTCGGCTCTACCGCAAAGACTTTGAGCCCCGGCCATTTGGCCTTGAGCACTTGCGCCACACCGGTGATGTGCCCGCCGGTGCCTACGCCGGTGATGATGGCGTCCAAGCCCTCGGGGAAGTCGGCCAAAATTTCCAGCGCGGTGGTGCGGGTATGGACTTCCACATTGGCGGGGTTTTCAAACTGCTGCGGCATCCAGGCGCCGGGCGTGGCATCGACCAGTTCCTGCGCGCGGGCGATGGCGCCTTTCATGCCTTTTTCGCGCGGCGTCAGGTCAAAGCTGGCGCCATAGGCCAACATCAGGCGGCGCCGCTCGATGGACATGCTGTCGGGCATCACCAAAATCAGTTTGTAGCCTTTGACGGCGGCCACCATGGCCAGGCCCACGCCGGTATTGCCTGAAGTGGGCTCAATGATGGTGCCGCCGGGCTTTAGCACGCCGGACTTCTCCGCATCCTCCACCATGGCCAGCGCAATGCGGTCCTTGATCGAGCCACCGGGATTGCTGCGCTCGGACTTGATCCAGACCTGCGCATCCGGCCCGAACAGGCGGTTGATACGGACGTGCGGCGTGTTGCCAATGGTGTGCAGGATGTTGTCGGCTTTCATGGTGTCTCCGGTATGGGGTGATGGCAGCGGGCGTTACGCCAGGTGCGGAGTTGCTATTTTGGGGCAGATTGGGGTGCTCGGGGGTTATATGGATATGCAATAGCCAGGCCCTTGGGTGTAGCAAAAAAGGGTCCTTTTTGGACCTTTGCGGGCTAAAATAGTGCTTTCCATTGGAGCTACGCATGGCCATCAACGTCAAACTACCCGAGGCTTTGGTCGAAACGGCCAAACGCTACGGCAGCATCGAGCACCGCTCGGTGCCCAAACAAATTGAGTATTGGTCGCAAATCGGCAGAATCGCTGCGGAAAACCCGGACCTGCCCTTTAGCGTCATTCGCGACATTCTGGTGGCCGAGCAGGAAGAGCCGGTAGGCGAATACCAATTCGGCTAATGCGCCTACTTGTCACCCCGACGTTTCAGCGGGCAGTCAAAAAGCTGCACGCGCCCCAGAAGGCGGCGCTTGACGATGCGGTGCGCACCGTGGCTAGCCAACCCGAGGCGGGAGAAACCAAAGTTGGCGACTTGGCTGGCGTCCAGGTATACAAATTCCGAATGGGCAACTTGGTGTGCCTCTTGGCATACCGCGTCTTGGACGAAAACACCCTCAAGCTGCTGATGGTCGGGCCACACGAAAACTTTTACCGCGACCTCAAACGTGGCGATAGCTGAGGCGCAAACGATAATCACCCCCGTGAAGCCCGCCAGACCACCGCTGGTGCAATTTGGGAAACCAAGCACTGGAGGAACGTCCGGACTGCATAGGGCAGCGTAGCAGCTAACTGCTGTCCACTGAAACCTGCGCCCGCAAGGGCGTGGCATAAGGTGAGGATTAGAGCAACAGAGACGAGTTTTGGGTTCGGGGGCAGCGCAAGTTGTGCCCAGACCCGAAGGTGAAACGGGCAATCTCTACGCGCAGCAATACCAAGTAGGCCAACGTTGACGGGGCCCCCGGAGTTGGCGGGTAGGTAGCACCGAGCTTTTGAGTGATCAAAGGCCCAGAGTAATGGTGGTCACACACCGGGGTAACCCGGCGTGCACAGAATCCGGCTTATCGGTGGGCTTCACATTTTTTTCAAGCGCTAAAAGCGCTCCCAGTCCGCCAGGAAGCGCCACTGCCCCGGCGCTACCGGCCCTAGGCTGACGCGGCCTAGGCGGATGCGCCGTAGCGCGTTGATGTGCAGACCGGCCACATCACACATATAGGCCGCCAGGCCAGGATGGGCGCCCTTGACGGCCAGGCGCAAGATGCTGCGCTCTTCGGTACTGCTGCTAATGCTTACCTTGGCTGGTGGCAAGTTGTGGCGCGGATCGCGCAGCGCGCGCTCGATCGGCACCAGCGCCTCGGGCGCCATGGCGCCGCGCACCTCCACCATCAGCTCGTGCTCCATGGTGGCCATGTCTTCGATCAGCTTGCGCTGCACGCGCCAATCCTGGGTAAACACGAGCAAGCCGCTGGCGGCATCTTCCAGCGGCACGCTGGTTTGCAGTTGTTTGAAGTGCCGCAGCAAAGGCCGTTGGCCGGTGGCATCTTGCGCACTGTGGCTGCCTGGCTTGAGCAGTTGATCGGCGGCGCGCAGCGGCGTGTTGGCCGGTTTGTGCAGCACCAGCGTGACTTCACCTGCATCGAGGACGCTGGCCTCAGGGTCTACCGTGATGGCCTCCTGCGCCACCCGGTGCTGGGGCGACTCCACCACCTTCCCCCCGACGCGGACCCAGCCGCCTTCGATGTACTGTTCGGCTTGGCTGCGCGAACAGCCCAGCATCTGTGCCACGCGTTTGGATAGGCGCTCGCCGGGCCCGCTGGTCGCGGCGGCCTGGGGGGCTGGCGGCTTCATACCGTGGGCGCGGGGCGCGCTTGCAGCATCTGGATGCGCTCCACATGCGCCAGGAGCGAGCGCTTGGCCACCGGCCACAGGCGTGCGTCCACATCGTCATAGGCCAGCGGCAGCCACTGGTCGGGGTCGCCGGCCGGATTGGCCTGCATGACGGCAGCAATCTTGGCCTCGCGCGCCAGCCGGTGCGCTTTGAGCTTGGCGATGGCGCCCAGGGCGTCGGGCAGTGGGTGGCCATGCGCGGGCAGGATGAAGTCCAGCGCGTGGGCCTGGCAGGCGCGTGTGAGCGCGTCCAGCGAGTCCAGGTAGTGCGCCATATTGCCGTCCGGCGGGTCGATGACGGTGGTGCTGCCGTTCAGAATATGGTCGCCCGAAAACAGCAGCCCATCTTGTAGCAAGACCAGGCACACATGGTTAGAAGCGTGGCCCGGCGTGTGGATGGCCTGCAGGGTGTGGGCCTGGCCGCCGGGCGCTTGCAGGTGGAGGTGCTGGCCGTCGGCCACATCGCGGTCGGGCGCAAACTGGCTGTTGGCCCGTGCGTGCGGCCCCGACGGTAGGCCCCAAATGGTGGGCGCGCGTCCACTACGCGCTTGGCAGAGCGCCTGCAGGGGCGCGGCGCCGGGCGAATGGTCGGGGTGCGAATGCGTGCACACAATGGCCTCGATGTGTCCGCCGCTGCCGTCGGCATGGCGGGCGGCCTGCCACAGGCGCTCCAGGTGCAGGTCGTCGGCCGGGCCGGGGTCGATGGCGATATAGCCGCTGGCCACGTCACCCACCAAGTAGCTGTTGGTGCCCGGGCCGGTCATAAAGCCGGGGTTGGGCGCAGTCAGGCGCTGCACATTGCGCAGCAGGGGCACCGCTTGCTCGCTTTGCCAGGGGCCAGGCGCAGGCAAGGGGCCGGCTGCGTCGTCAAGAATTTGGGAGGAACGGGGCATGGCGGCATTGTGCAACCAAACGCCGCCGCCCTGCCCCGAACGCCTGATAATCGGGGCCATGCGAATCCCGTTTACCAAGATGCACGGCGCCGGCAACGACTTTGTGGTGCTCGATGCAACACGCGGACCTTTGGGCCTGACGCCGGCGCATTACCGCTTTTTGGGCGACCGCCATCTGGGCGTGGGGGCCGACCAAATTCTCACGGTGGGCCCTGCGTCCGGGCCCGGGATTGATTTCGAATACAGCATCCACAACGCCGACGGCAATCAGGTCGAGCAATGCGGCAACGGCGCGCGCTGCTTTGCCCGCTTTGTGCACGAGCAAGGCCTGAGCAGCAAAACCCGTTTGCGCGTGCAAACCCTCAAAGGTGTGATCGAGCCGCAGCTGCAAGCCGACGGACGCGTGACCGTAGACATGGGCGCGCCCAGATTTGATCTGCAAGACATCGGTTTTGACACCCAAGGCCTCGCGCCCGCGCCATGCGGCCCATGGGAGCATTGGCCCCTGCCGCTGGGCGATGGCGCCACCGTATGGGTCGGGGCGGTGTCCATGGGCAATCCGCATGCGGTGCAAATCGTGGCCGATGTGGCCCATGCGCCAGTACCCAGCCAAGGCCCTTTGATACAGCAGCATGCGCGCTTTATCCACCACGTCAATGCCGGTTTTATGCAGATCGTGGACCGGGGCCAGGTACGCCTGCGCGTGTTTGAGCGCGGCGTGGGCGAGACCCTGGCCTGCGGCAGCGGCGCTTGCGCAGCGGTGGTGGCCGGTATTCGTTGGGGCCTGCTCGACGGCCAGGTAGATGTGCACACCCACGGCGGCGTGCTGAGCATTGCCTGGGCGAGCCAAGGCGCCCCGGTGCTGATGACCGGACCGGCGACCACCGTGTTCCGCGGCGAAATCGAATTGCCAGACGATTTATAAAACTATTTTTCTACCCTTAAAACACCATGAGCCAGCACAACGAACCGAGCCTGAACAACCCGATCACCGAGGACGATATTGCCAACTACCTGGCCAATACGCCCGACTTTTTTGTGCGCCACGCCGATTTGCTGGCCGCCGTGCAAATTACCAGCCCGCACAGCCACCGCGCCGTCAGCCTGCAAGAGCGCCAGGCCGAAATGCTGCGCGAAAAAATCAAACTGCTGGAGTCGCGCATCATGGAGATGATTCGTCACGGCAACGATAACGTGCTCTTGTCCGACAAAATTTTGCGCTGGGCGCGCGGCCTTTTGCTGGTGCCCCAGGCGCAAACCCTGCCCGGCCTGATTGCCCAGGAAATCCGCGAGCAATTTGCCGTGCCCCAGGTCAGTCTGCGCCTGTGGGGCCTGGACAGCCAGTACGCCGACAGCGCTTTTGTGCAAGGCGTGAGCGACGAGGCCAAGCTGTTTGCTTCCTCGCTGACCGAGCCCTTTTGTGGCCTGAACACGGGCTTTGAAGTCACCCAGTGGCTGGACAAGCCCGATACGGCCGCCTCGATTGCCATCATCGCCCTGCGCAGCGGCGAAGCGGGCAGCAGCGCGCCGGCTTTTGGCATGCTGGTGCTCGCCTCGATGGACGCGCAGCGCTTTCATGGCGGCATGGGCACCGACTTTTTGTGCCGCATCGGCGAGGTGGCCAGCGCCGCGCTGAGCCGTTTGCGTTAAAGCGCGCCAGCACCCCGCGCCCCGTGGCAAGCGACGCCGACCTGGTCACACGCTACCTGGAGTACGTGCGGGTCGAAAAGCGCCTGGCCGCGCGCACCGTTGATTTGTACGCCCTGGATTTAGCCAAGCTGCAAAGCTATGCGCAGAGCGCAGGGCGCACGGCGCAAGCGGCCTTGCCACTGTGCGAGGTGGGCCACCACCACATTCGCCGCTGGATCGCCGCCATGCATAGCGGTGGGCGCAGCGCGCGGGGCATTGCGCTCATTTTGAGCGGCTGGCGCGGTTTTTATGCCTGGCTGGGCCGCCAAGGCCTGGTCGCCAGCAACCCGGTGCAAGACGTGCGCGCCCCCAAAGCGGCCAAGCCCCTGCCCAAAGCGCTGGGCGTGGACGACGCGGTGCAGTTTGCCGACTTCCACAGCGAAGACGGCGCCTGGTTGGAGGCGCGCGACGCGGCCATCGTCGAGCTTTTATACGGCAGCGGGCTGCGCGTGGGCGAGCTGGTGGGGCTGGACGTGCAGGCCAGTGCGCTGGCCAAAGGCTGGGTCGACCTGCAAGACGCGCAGGCCCATGTGCTGGGCAAAGGCAGCAAGCGGCGCAGCGTGCCGGTCGGTAGCGTGGCGCTGGCCGCCTTGCATCGCTGGTTGGCACTGCGCGGCAGCCCGCCCGGGCGCGGCGCGGGGGGGGCCGACTCGCCCGCTCTGTTTACCGGGCGCAATGGCACGCGGCTCACGGCGCAGTCGGTCTGGCAGCGCCTGCAAAGGCGCAGCTTGCTGGCCAACACCAGCACGCCGGTGCACCCGCACATGCTGCGCCATTCGTTTGCCAGCCATGTGCTGCAGTCCAGCAGCGATTTGCGCGGTGTGCAAGAGCTGCTTGGGCACGCCAATATCAGCACGACCCAGGTCTACACGCGGCTCGATTTCCAGCATTTGTCCCGCGCGTACGATGCGGCGCATCCGCGCGCCAAAGCAAAATAACGCCAAGGTCCGGGGCCAGGCAGTTTGCCTAGCATTTATTTGCCGGTTTTTATGCCCTAGAGCGCACTTGTGCACAAAAATTTCTGTCCATACAAGCCGCCAAGTGCCTCGCCCTGCAGACGGCATGTTGGCTTGGATAATCTGCTAAATCATTGATTTGTATGGAAATACGAATATGCTTTTTTTAGAGGCAATGTTTCGAAAGCCTTGATTTGTCAAGGGTTTTGACCTCTCTGCGCAGGGATATCAACAAAGTTATCCACAGAAAAAGGCCATAAGCTGTCGCTGCCATACGGATCAATCACTTAGGCCTGCTTTCGCAACCGGGCATCAAATGCCACGGCTAATTGGAAAACTACGGTGCGCAGCGCCCAAAGGCTGTATGTCCGTCCAGATGGAGGCGGTGCACAATGGGGCGGCTTGCAGGTACAGCTTTGGGCCGCTGCCTATGGCTTGCGCGTTTGCAAGGCAAAGTTAGTTATGCACAATTGGCGCAAGGTATCGTGGCGCCCCTGGTAATGCTCTTGTGGCCTCCGGCGGTATCCTTTATGCAGCATAAGTCATTGATTCGTATGGAATTTACAAAATTGCCTAAATTTTATGCAAGGTACCTTTCCGCTGGTTTTTCGAGGGTGGGCGGGCCACATTCCACGCCTATCAACAAAGTTATCCACATAAATTGGGGGTAATCCCAGCCCGTCAATTGGATCAAGGACTTAGCGTATTTTTTTGCCGTAACTGATGCAAACCCGCCCCCAAGAACGAACCGGTCAGATGCGCGCAGCGCGGGCGCAGCCATGAGTGTGTGGCTGCCCGTGCTGGTGCACACGCCCGCCCATGCGCAGTTGGGCCCGGTGCTGACTTACCGGCATACGGTGGCCTTGGCGCCGGGCACCTTGGTGCGGGTGCCGCTGGGCGCGCGCGAAACCCTGGGGCTGGTGTGGGACGCCCAAGTGCCCGACGCCACCGGCGAAATCGAACCCGACAAAGTGCGCGATATCGCCGCCGTGCTCGACACGGTTCAGCCATTGTCCGCACCTTGGCAGCAACTCATCCGCTTTAGCGCGCAGTACTACCAGCGCTCGGCAGGCGAGGTGGCGCTGGCGGCCTTGCCCCCGCAGCTGCGCGATGTCTCGCCCCTGCAATTGCAGCGCCGTGCCCAGCGTTCAGAAAAAGCCCAACTCAGAATCGCCAGCGCTGCGCCAAGCGCCCCGGCGCAGGCCGACGGTGCCGGCGGCGACATGCTCAGCCCGGAACAGGCGCAGGTATTGGCCGAGATCCAATCCCAGCCTGGGCCGTTTTTGCTGTTTGGCGCCACCGGCAGCGGTAAGACCGAGGTGTATTTGCGCGCTGTGCACGATGTGCTCTTGCGCGACCCCCGCGCCCAGGTGCTGGTCATGGTGCCCGAGATCAACCTCACGCCGCAGCTGCAAGCGCGTTTTGAGGCGCGTTTTGTTCCGCAGTGGGGCCCGCAGGCCGTTGTCAGCTTGCACAGCGGCATGACGCCGGCGCAGCGCCTGTCGGCCTGGTTGGCGGCGCACCAGGGCGGTGCGCGCATCGTGCTGGGCACACGCATGGCGGTGTTTGCCTCCATGCCCGGCCTGGCGCTGATCGTGGTCGACGAGGAGCACGACCCCAGTTACAAAAGCGGCGAGGGCGCGCGCTACTCGGCGCGCGACTTGGCGATCTACCGCGGCCGCCTGGAAGGCGCCAAAGTGCTGCTGGGTTCGGCCACCCCGTCTTTGGAGAGCTGGTACCACAGCCGACCTGCTGCCCAGGGCGGGCGCTATGCGCGCTTGCACATGCCCAGCCGCATCGGCGCGGCCGGGCGCAGCCTGCCCCTGGTGCGCCGCGTGGACATGACGCACCAACCGCGTAACGCCGTGTTTTCGCTGCCGCTGGTCGAGGCGCTGAAAGAACGCGTGGCGCGCGGCGAACAAAGCCTGGTGTTTATCAACCGGCGCGGTTATGCACCGGTACTGCATTGCACCGATTGCGGCTGGAAAAGCGCGTGCAGTCACTGCAGCGCGTTTCGGGTATTTCATAAAAGTGACCGCACGCTGCGCTGCCACCACTGCGGCCTGAGCAACCGCGTGCCCCGCACCTGCCCGGACTGCGGCAACCCGGACATCGTGCCGCTGGGTCGGGGTACCGAGCAAATAGAAGAACTGCTGGCCACGCTCCTGGCCGAGGTGCGCCGCCCCGGCACCCAGAGCGAGGCGCAGCCCGAGGGCGAGCCGGTGCGAATCGCGCGCATCGACGCGGACACCACGCGCCGCAAAGGCACGCTGCAAAGCCAGTTGGCAGCGGTGCACGCCGGCGAGGTCGACGTGCTGGTGGGCACGCAAATGATTGCCAAGGGCCACGACTTTCGCCGCATCACGCTGGTGGCGGCGATCAACCCGGACAGCGCTTTGTTCTCCAGCGATTTCCGCGCGCCTGAGCGTTTGTTCTCGCTGCTTTTGCAAGCGGCCGGGAGGGCCGGGCGCGATGCCGCTTTAGGCGCGCACAGCGAGGTGTGGGTGCAAACTTTTCAGCCCGCGCATCCGGTCTATGCCGCCTTAAAGCAATACGACTACCCTGCGTTTGCCGACAGCCAGCTCCAAGAGCGGGCGCAGGCGGGCATGCCGCCATTTAGTTTTCAGGCCCTGGTGCGGGCCGATGCGCGCACCCAAGAGGCGGCGCAGGCTTTCTTGAACACCGCACGTGTGCAAGCGCAGTCCGATATGGCGCAGTGGCCTGGTTGGCAAGCGGTGCTCGCGCAGGTCACGCTCTACCCGGCTGTGCCCATGTCTATGCAGCGAGTGGCCAATGTGGAGCGCGCCCAAATGCTGGTCGAGAGTGATTCGCGCAGCGCCTTGCAACAGTTTTTGGGCGGCTGGCACACTGTTTTGCAAGCGGCCCGCAGCTCGCCGGGGTGCAAAGGGCTGATCCGCTGGGCCATCGATGTGGACCCGCTGACGATTTAACGCCCCGTCATCCAGGCCACGGCGCCCGAGAAGCTCAAGAAGGCCGCCATCGTTGAAAACAAAATAATGCGCGCAATGCGCCCGTTGTTGGCGCCAAAGCGTTCAGCCAGCATAGAGACATTGCTCGCACTGGGCAGAGCTGCCACCAGCACCATGACCATGAGCGCAAAGTCATCGAGCGCCACGCCCAGGTTTTGCCCAGCGCGGCCCACGCCCAGCACCACCAGCGGATGCACCACCAACTTGATGGCCACCACCGGCAGCACCTGGCCCAGCGGCACCGCCGGTGCATGGCCGCTGGCCGCTTGCATGCGCGAGCGGGCCAGCACCGCGCCAATGGTGAACAAAGCCACTGGCGAGGCGCTATCGGCCAGCAAGGCCACGGTTTTGGCCAAGGGTGCAGGCAGCACGATGGCAAAGGCCGAGACCACTGCGCCGCTCAAGATAGCCCAGGGCATGGGGTTGGTCGCCACGCCGCGCAAAGCGCTGCGGGCCGCTTGGCCAGCGCCTTGGGGCGCGCTGCTGTCGCCCTCGCCGTGGCCGCCGCCCAAGCGCGACAGCGCGATGCACAGCGAGGTGGTGATCACCATGTCCACCAAAATCGTGACGATGGCTGGCCCCGCTGCGGCCTGGCCCAAAAGCGCCACCAGCAGCGGAACGCCCATAAAGCCGGTGTTGGGAAAAGCCCCGACCAGCGCGCCAAAGGCCGCGTCATTCCAGCCGATAGGTCCGCGTCGTGTGAGGGCTATCACTAGCGTGACCATCAGCAGCGCGCACAGCAAATAGCTCAGCGCAGCGCCCGGGTCAAACAGCTGGGCGATCGGCGTGCTCGCGCCAAAACGGTAAAGCATGCAGGGCAGCGCAAAAAACAACACAAAGGTGTTCATGCCGGCAATGGCCGACAAAGGCAGCATGCCGCGCGCGGCGGCCGCATAGCCCAAACCCACCAGCGCGAAAAATGGAAACGTAACAGCCAGTATTTGCAACATGGCGCCATTGTCAAGGCAAACGAGGCGCCACCCAGCCGTTAAGATGCGCGGCCTTTGTGATTGCCCTCCAATTTGCGGCGCCTGCCGACTGCGTATGTCTTCCCCCTCCAATGCCATGAACACCGCCCAGCAAGAGGCGGTCAACTACATGCACGGCCCCTGTCTGGTGCTGGCCGGCGCCGGTTCGGGCAAAACACGGGTGATCACGCACAAAATCGGCCGGCTCATCCAAGCGGGCATGCCGGCCACGCGGATTGTGGCCATCACCTTTACCAACAAAGCCGCCGCCGAAATGCGCGAGCGCGCCCGTGCCCTGATCGGCAAAGCGGCCCAGGAGGTGCTCATTTGCACCTTCCACGCGCTCGGTGTGCGCATGCTGCGGGCCAACGGCGCGGTGTTGGGGCTCAAGCCGCAGTTCAGCATCTTGGACAGCGCCGATGTCACCAGCATCCTCAAAGACGCCGGCGGCAGCACCGATGCGGCCACCGCGCGCAACTGGCAGTGGACGATTAGCGCCTGGAAAAGCGCCGGCCTGAACGCCGAGCAGGCCTTGGCCATCGCCGCTGACGAGCACGAGCGCCAAAGCGCCATCATCATGGGCCGCTATGAGGAGCGCCTGAGCGCCTACCAAAGCGTGGACTTTGATGACTTGATCAGCCTGCCGCTCAAACTGCTGCGCGAGCACCCCGAGGTGCGTGCCCAATGGCAAGGCTATATGGGCCACGTGCTGGTGGATGAATACCAGGACACCAATGCCACCCAGTACGGCATGCTCAAGCTCTTGGTGGGCTGCGAGCCCGACGGCACGCTGGCCAGCGGCCGCGATGCAGCGCGCTTTACCGCTGTGGGCGATGACGACCAAAGTATTTACGGCTGGCGTGGCGCTACTTTGGACAATTTGCGCCTGCTGCCGCAGGACTTTCCTACGCTCAAAGTCATCAAGCTGGAGCAAAACTACCGCTCTACCGCCGCCATCTTGCGCGCGGCCAATAACGTGATCGCAGCCAACCCTAAGCTCTTTCCTAAAAGCCTGTGGAGCGACCTGGGCGAGGGCGAGCCGGTGCGCGTGGTGGACGCCGACAGCGAAGACCACGAGGCCGAGCGCGTGGTGGCCCGCATCCAAAGTCTGCGCGCCGAGGGCACCTTGGCGCAGGCGGGCATGCAGCACAAAGAGCTGCGCGACTTTGCGGTGCTGTACCGCGCCAACCACCAGGCCAAGCCTTTCGAGAAAGCGCTGCGCAAAGCCGGTATTGCCTACAAAGTGTCAGGCGGGCAAAGTTTTTTTGAACGCGCCGAGGTGCGCGACCTGTGCGCCTGGCTGCGCCTGTGGGCTAATAACGACGACGACCCGGCTTTTTTGCGCGCCGTGACCACGCCCAAGCGCGGTATTGGCCACCAGACGCTGGGCAGCCTGGGCACTTTTGCCAGCCGCTACAAGCTCAGTTTGTTTGAGGCGCTGTTTTCGTCCTCGCTGCCCTCGGTGCTCTCCAGCCGGGCGCTGGGCAGTTTGCAAGAGTTCGGCCGCACGGTGAACGACCTGCAGTTTCGCGCTCGCCACACCGAAGGGGCCGAAGCGGCCCTGGCATTCCTGCGCGAATGGCTGGCCGATATGGCCTATGAAAAACACCTGTACGACACCGAAGACAGCCCACAAATAGCCGCCGCCAAGTGGACCAATGTGATGGAATTTTGCGAATGGATGGCCCAGCGTTGCGGCGGGCAGACCGACGAAGAAATCCTGATTACCCAGCGCCCGAGCAAAAATTTGCTGGAGGTGGCGCAAACCATTGCCTTACTCTCGACCCTGAGCGAGCGCGAAAAAGACCAAAACGTGGTCACCCTATCTACCTTGCATGCCGCCAAGGGCCTGGAGTGGCCGCATGTGATGCTGGTTGGGGTAACCGAAGGCATGCTGCCCTTCAAGATGGACGAGGCCGGTAAAGCCAGCCCGGCAGAGGCCGCCGATGAAGCGGCTGACGCACTGGCCCACGCCGACATGGTGACTCGCCTGCAGGAAGAGCGCCGCCTGATGTACGTGGGCATCACCCGCGCCCAGCGCACCTTGCAAGTGAGCTGGACGCGCCGCCGCAAAAAAGGCCGCGACACCATCGCCGCCCAGCCCAGCCGCTTTATCGCTGAAATGGCCCTGGACCAAAACACCATCAAAGAAGACCCGCGCGAAAAACTGCGTGCCTTGCGGGCAGAGTTTGCGGCGCGGGCTGCGGCGGCTGCGCCGCCCAAGCCTTAAGCGCGCAGCATCGCCAGCAACCCCGCCGTCGACGCGTCCAGTCCGCTGGCGTCGCCGTTGTCTAAGCGCGGGGCGATGTCCTTGGCCAGCACTTTGCCCAGCTCGACGCCCCATTGGTCAAAGCTGTTAATGCCCCACAGCGCGCCGCTGACAAACACGCGGTGCTCTTGCAAGGCAATAAGTGCGCCCAGGCTGGCAGGCGTCAGGTCGTCCAGCAGCAGCACGGTGCTGGGGCGGTTTCCGGGGAAGTGCTTATGGCCGCCCGCATCGGCTTTGCCGACCATCAGCGCCTGCGCTTGGGCCAGCACGTTGGCCAGCAGCAGGGTGTGGTGGCCTTGCAAAGTGTGGCGCGCTTTTTTGACGGCGACAAACTCCACCGGCACCACGTCAGTGCCTTGGTGCAGCATCTGAAAGTAGGCGTGCTGGCCATTGGTGCCGCTCTCGCCCCAGGGCACGGGCGAGGTGCCAAAGGGCAGGGTCTGGCCTTCGCTGTCCACGCGTTTGCCATTGCTTTCCATTTCCAGCTGCTGCAAATAGGCCGGCAAGCGGCGCAGTGCGCTGTGGTAGGGCGCCACCGAGCGGCTGCTAAAGCCATGAAAGTTGCGGTACCACAGGTCGAGCAGGCCCATGCGCACTGGCGCGTTGGCTGGCAAGGGCGCATGGCGAAAGTGCTGGTCCATGGCATGCGCGCCGGCCAAAAAGTCCCGAAAACCATCTGCGCCAATGGCAATGGCAATGGGCAGGCCAATAGCCGACCACAGCGAGTAGCGCCCGCCTACCCAGTCCCAAAAACCAAACGTCGTGTCAATGCCAAATTCGTTGGCCGCCGCCACGTTCGTGGTGAGTGCCGCAAAGTGGCGCGCGATGTTGTGGCCACCGGCCGCCTCAAACCAGCGCTTGGCCGAGGCGGCGTTGGTCATGGTTTCGATGGTGGTGAAGGTTTTGCTGGCGATCAAAAACAGCGTGCTTTCAGGGCGCAGCTTCGCCAGTGTGGCGTCCAGTTCGTGGCCGTCGACGTTGCTGACAAAGTGCATGCGCTTGCCCGGGTGCGCAAAAGCCTGCAGCGCCAGCACCGCCATTTGCGGCCCCAGGTCGGAGCCGCCAATGCCGATATTGACGACATCGGTGATGGCCGCGTCGGCGCGCACCTGCTCGGCGTAGGCCAGCATGGCGTCCAAGGTGCGGTGCACCTTGGCCAGTTCGGCCGCTTCGTGGGCGCTGGCCGTGGCGGCATCACGCGGGGCGCGCAGCAGCACATGCCAGACCTCGCGGCCCTCGGTGGTGTTGATTTTTTCGCCGGCGAACATGGCATCGCGGTGCGCCGCCAGCCCGCATTGCTGGGCCAAGGTTTGCAAGAGCGCCTCGGTGGCAGCCTCGATATGGTTTTTGGACAAGTCCACAAACACATGCGGCGCCGCTTGCGAGAAGTGCGCAAAGCGCTGCGCATCGTCCGCGAAGGCGGTGCGGGTGTCAAAAGCCTGGCCGCTGGCGGCATAGTGGGCCTGCAGTTGGGCCCAGGCGGGGGCATGGTCACAGCGCAAACGGCTCATGGCGGGGCTCCTGGTCAGTGGCTGCGCTCAGGCGGCGAGCAGCAGTTTTTCAAGTTTGACGGCGTCTACGCAAAAAGCGCGAATGCCCTCGGCCAGCTTTTCGGTGGCCATGGCGTCTTCGTTGAGCGCAAAGCGAAAGCCCGCCTCGTCAAACTGCACGGCCGCGATGTCCATGGCCAGTGCGGCCGGGGCGTGCAAGCTGGCGTGCAGCGGCTCCTCGCTGGCGGCCAGACTGGCCAGCAGCTCGGGGCTGATGGTGAGCAAGTCGCAACCGGCCAGCGCGGTAATTTGCCCCGCATTGCGAAAGCTCGCGCCCATCACCTCGGTGGCAATGCCGTGGTGTTTGTAATAGTTGTAAATCTGTTTGACCGATTGCACGCCCGGATCATTGGCGCCCGCCATATCGGCCTCCACCCAGGCCGCGCCCGCAGACTTTTTGTACCAGTCGTAAATACGCCCCACAAACGGCGAGATCAGCTGCACCTGTGCCTGCCCGCAGGCCACGGCTTGGCAAAACGAGAACAGCAGGGTCAGGTTGGTGTGGATGCCGGCTTGTTCCAGCTGGGCGGCGGCCTGGATGCCCTCCCAGGTGGAGGCGACCTTGATCAGGATGCGCTCTTTGGCAATGCCTTGCGCCTGGTACATCGCGATCAGCCGTTGGCCACGTGCTACGGAAGCGGCGGTATCAAAGCTCAGACGCGCGTCCACTTCGGTAGAGACGCGGCCAGGAATGAGCGACAAAATTTCGCAGCCAAAGCGCACCAGCAAATGGTCCATCACCTCGTCCAGCGGACGGCCCCGGTGCTGGGCGACAGCGGCGCTGAGCAGCGGTGCGTACTCGGGTTTTTGCACCGCCTTGAGGATGAGCGAGGGGTTGGTCGTTGCGTCCTGCGGCTGGTAGACGCTGATTTGCTTGAAGTCGCCGGTATCGGCCACCACGGTGGTGAACTGCTTGAGGGCCTCGAGTTGATTCATGGGGTGCTCCGGTGTTGGCAAGTCAAAAGGGCGCAAAAACATGCGCAGCGTGTGAAACAAAGTTACAATCAATCACAGTTTTCTTGTAACTCGAATTCTATTTGCGTCCTATTATGAGCTTTGATCTTGTTCTCTTTGGCGGCACCGGCGACCTGGTGTGGCGCAAACTCATGCCCGCTTTGTTCCAGGCGTTTCGCCACGGTACCCTGCCCGAGGGCGGGCGCATCATCGGCGTGGGTCGCGACGGCATGACCCACGCGCAATACCGCGCCCTGATCCAATCGCGCTTTGACAAGGTGGAACTGGCCAAGCGGCCCTCGCCCGAAGAGTTCTCCCGCTTTGCCGCTTTGCTCGAATATATGCGCATGGATTTGTCCCGCCCCGAGGACTACGCCACGCTGGCGGCCAGCGTGCAGGAGCGCAAGGCCGAGACAGTGGTGGTCTATGTGGCCACAGCGCCCTCGCTCTTTACCGTGGTCTGCGAGCAACTGGCCAGTGCCGGCCTGAACACCCCCAATACCCGCGTGGTCCTGGAAAAGCCGCTGGGCCACGATTTGGCCTCCAACCGCGCCATCAACCAGACGGTGCGCCGCTTTTTCGAGGAAAAGCAGGTCTTTCGCATCGACCACTATCTGGGCAAGCCCGCCGTGCAAAACCTGTTTGCGCTGCGCTTTGGCAACGCCTTGTTCGAGCCTTTGTGGCGGCGCGAGCACATTGCCAACATCCAGATCACGATTGCCGAGGAGATCGGCGTGGAGAGCCGGGGCGCTTTTTACGAAACCACCGGCGCCCTGCGCGATATGGTCCAAAACCACGCCCTGCAGCTTTTGTGCGCCATCGGCATGGAGCCGCCCATCAATGCGCACGCCGATGCCATCCGCGACGAGAAGCTCAAGGTCTTGCGCTCTTTGAAGCCCTGGACCCCCGAGACCTTGACCAGCGACGTGGTGCGTGGCCAGTACGCCGCCGGCAATAGCGCTGGCGTGCCCTTGCCTGGCTACCGCGACGAAAAAGGCGTCGACCCGCAGAGCAATACCGAAACCTTTGTGGCCTTGCGCACCGAAATCGCCAACTGGCGCTGGGCGGGGGTGCCGTTTTACATACGCACGGGCAAGCGCCTGGCCGGGCGCGATGCGCGCATTGTGGTCAATTTCCGGCCTACGCCGCACGCGATTTTTCGTACCGGAAGCAATGGCGGCAACCAGCTGGTCATCAATTTACAGCCCAAAGACGGCCTGGAGCTGCATTTGCTGGCGCAGGGCCAGGACAAGCGCGGTGCCAAGGCAGCCAATACCTTGGCGCCAGTGCAGCTGGACTTGGACTTTGCCAAGCGCTTTGGCTCGGAGCGGGTGGGCGCGTACGAGCGCTTGTTGCTCGATGTGATTGACGGGCGCCTGAACCTGTTTGTGCGCAGCGACGAGCAGGAAGAGGCCTGGCGCTGGGTGGAGCCGATGATCAAGCACTGGGCCGCCGACCCGCAGGGCCCGCGCCCCTACGCTTGTGGCACCTGGGGCCCCAGCGCCTCTAGCGCCATGATCGCCCGCGATGGTTTTTGCTGGAATGAAGAAAACTAGGCCTCTAGCCACGGTGTTTTCATAAAAAGAGGTATTGCTGATGTTGGACCGAATCAAAGCCTCTCTGCCTTCCCTGGCCCCGGCGGAACAGCGCGTGGGCAAGCTGTGCCTGAGCGATCCGCGCGCTTTTGCCAAGCTGCCGGTGACCGAACTGGCCGACCGCGCGCACGTCAGCAAGCCCACCGTGGTGCGCTTTTGCCGCAGCGTGGGCTATGACGGCCTCTCGGACTTCAAGCTCAAGCTGGCCGGCACCATCAACGAGGGCGTGCCCTTTATCCACCGCAGCGTGGACGAGGACGACAAGATTGGCGACGTGATGGTCAAAGTCATCGACAACACGGTGGCTGCCTTTCTGAAATACCGCAATGAAGCGAGTACCGTCGCCATGGAGCGTGCGGTGGTGGCCTTGGTGCAGGCCTACCAGGCCGGGCGCCAGGTGCCGTTTTTTGGCGTCGGCAATTCGGGCATCGTGGCCCAGGACGGGCAGTACAAGTTTTTCCGGCTGGGGGTGAACACGGCCGCCTACAGCGATGGCCATATGCAGGTGCTGTGCGCCTCGGTGCTGCGACCGGGCGACTGCGTGGTGGTGGTGAGCAACTCGGGCCGCACCCGCGACCTGATGGACGCCTGCGACATCGCCCGCAAAAATGGCGCCACCACCATCGTCATTACCGCCAGTGGCTCGCCCCTGGCCACTGCCGGCCATATCCACCTGAGCGCTGACCACCCCGAGGGCTTTGACAAATACAGCCCCATGGTCTCGCGCCTGATGCATTTGATGATTATTGACATCCTGGCCACCGCCGTGGCGCTGCGCATCGGCAGCCCCACTTTGCAGCCTTTGCTCAGCGAAATGCGCAACAACCTGCGCAGCAAGCGCTACACCTGAGCGGCGCAGCGGCTGGTTTACTGCCCCTGCTCCATGGCGCGGCGCTGGCGCTCGACAAAGTCGGCGTAGGTGTCGATGCCGCGCAGCTGCAAAATCGTGTTGCGCACCGCCGCCTCCACCAGCACGGCGATATTGCGCCCAGCCACCACCTGAATCACCACCTTGCGCACCGGAATGCCGATCACGTCCTGGGTGAGTGGCTCATGCGGCATGCGCTCGTACTCGCGCTCCAGGGTTTCTTTGCGCACCAGGTGCACGATCAGCTTGAGCCGCATTTTGCGGCGCACCGCCGTCTCGCCAAAAATAGCGCGGATGTCCAACAGGCCAATGCCGCGCACTTCCAGCAGGTTTTGCAATAAATCGGGGCAGCGCCCCTCGATGGTGGCCTGGTTGATGCGGTACAGGTCGACTGAATCGTCGGCCACCAGGCCGTTGCCGCGCGAAATCAGCTCCAGCCCCAGCTCGCTTTTGCCCAGGCCGGACTCGCCGGTAATCAGCACGCCCAGGCCCAAAATGTCCATGAACACCCCGTGCATGGACACCCGGTCGGCAAAATGTTTGGACAAATAGGCGCGCAGCACATCAATCACAAAGGCCGAGGAGCCTTGGGCGGCAAACATGGGGATTTGCGCCTCTTCGCACATGCGCAGCAAGCCTGGCGGCGCCACTTGCCCGTCGGCCAGCACCAGCACCGGCGGCTCGAGCGTCACGATGCGCTGGATGCGCCGCGTGCTGTCTTCTTCGCTGGCGTTGCTGATGTAGGCGATCTCGCGCTCGCCCAGAATTTGCACCCGATAGGGATGGATGTAATTGAGGTAACCGACCAAATCGGCGCCCGAGCGTGCGGCGCGCACCGCCACCTCGTCAAATCGGCGCTCCGAGGCGCCCAGGCCGGCCACCCACTGCCACTGCAAGCGATCGCGAAAGGCCTCAAAGAGGACGTCGGCGCTGATGGCGTTGGGTTTCACAGGCGGGAGGCGGGGGCGCTGTGGGGAAAAGGCTTTAGTGGGCCTGGACCGGCTTCCAGCAGGTCAGCAGGCTGTGCAGCTCGGTGGCGTCGGTCGTGCTGGTCAGACGGGTGCGCATATCGGCGTCGCTGAGCAGCTCGGCAATTTCAGAAAGAATTTCGAGGTGGCGCTGGGTGGCTGTCTCGGGCACCAGCAGGAAAATCATGAGGCTGACGGCCTGGTCGTCCGGGGCGTCAAAGCCAATGGGCTTGGCCAGCTGGAACACCGCCGCCATGGGCGCTTTGAGGCCCTTGATGCGCCCGTGGGGAATGGCTACGCCGTGGCCCAACCCGGTCGATCCCAGCCGCTCCCGGGAAAACAAGCTGTCGGTGACCAGCGCCCGACTTAGGCCGTGCAGGCTTTCAAAGAGCAGGCCGGCTTCCTCAAAAGCGCGCTTTTTACTGGTGGCCTCAACTTGCGCGAGCACGTGTGGCGGGGGCAAAAGCGCAGCGAGTCGGTTCATGGTGGTGCGGATTATGCACATAAAAAAACCGCCGCAAAGCGCGGCGGTTGGGGCTTGGGGCCGCGCCGGCGGCCTCTACATTAGGCGTTTGGGCGCTGCGTGGTGGTGGTCCTGGATGCGGTCTTTGTGCCGTCCGACCTGGCGGTCGAGTTTGTCAACCAGGTCATCGACTGCCGCATACAGGTCCTGGTGCGAGCTTTGGGCAAACATATCGTTGCCCTTGACATGGATATTGCATTCAGCGCGCTGCCTGCGAGCTTTCTCTTTTTGCTTTTCAACAGTCAGCAAGACTTTTACGTCGACGACCTGATCAAAGTGCCGCATGATGCGATCCAGCTTTTCGGTCACGTAACTGCGCAGGGCCGGGGTAACTTCCAGATGATGGCCGCTGATTGTCAAATTCATAAATAGCCTCCAGTTGCTCTTGCCAAAAACACATCCGGCGACCTAGCGGGCACCGGTCTTACTGCTTAAGCCGCCGCCCACGGTGGCAGCCAGCAACCCCACTATGCGCGCCTTTTGGACAAATTGCAAAGCCTTTTCATGCGGCGGCGCAGCATCCTTTGACGGCCCTCTGGGCAGGGGCCTGTTTTGTCATATGGCAGTGCGATAATTAGGGTTTTCCACCGTGGAGAGCATTCTTGGACTACTACCCCAGTAGGCCGCTTTCGAATGGTTGAGGCCACCCGGCCCGCGTCGTTCGAAAGCTGCCGTTATTTTTAGCCCGTCGAACCCGCAGGCCCCGACCTTCAATCATTTGCCATGCTCAATATTTTTACCCTGGCCAACGGCCGCCTATTCCAGGAAGAGATCGAATCCCTGGAAGAGCTCTCCAAATTCCAGCCCATTTGGGTGGATTTGGAGTCGCCCACCGTCGAAGAAAAGCGCTGGATCAAGCAGTATTACGGCCTGTCCATCCCCGAAGACGCGATGGACGAGGACATCGAGGAATCGGCCCGTTTCTACACCGAGGACAACGGCGAGCTGCATATTCGCAGCGACTTTTTAATCGCCGACGAAGACGAGCCGCGCACGGTGCGCGCCGCGTTTATCTTGAACTTGGTGAACGACAGCCTCAAAAGCAAAGGCGTTCTCTTTTCGATTCACGACGAAGACGTACCTGTTTTTAGGCTGCTGCGCATGCGTGCGCGCCGCGCGCCCGGACTGATCGAAGACGCTAAAGAGGTCTTGCTCAAGTTGTTCGATGCCGATGCCGAATACTCCGCCGACACGCTTGAAGGTATTTACGACGACCTGGAAAACGTCAGCCGCAAAGTGCTCGCTGGCAACGTGACCGATGAGATCGCCGGCGAGGCTCTCGCTGCCATCGCCCGCCACGAGGACATGAGCGGACGCATCCGCCGCAACGTGATGGACACCCGGCGCGCCGTGAGCTTCATGATGCGCTCCAAAATGCTCAACGCCGAGCAGTTTGAAGACGCGCGTCAGATTCTGCGCGACATCGACTCGCTGGACAGCCACACCGCGTTTTTGTTTGACAAGATCAACTTCTTGATGGACGCCACCGTCGGTTTCATCAATATCAACCAGAACAAGATCATCAAGATCTTCTCGGTGGCCAGCGTCGCCTTGCTGCCGCCCACGCTGATCGCCAGCGTCTACGGCATGAACCTGAAATTTCCCGAACTGGAGTTTTTGGGCCCTTGGAGCTACCCCTACACCGTGGCGCTAATGATCTGCAGCGCGCTGGTGCCCATGTGGTACTTCCGCAAGCGCGGGTGGCTGAAGTAGCGCCTATCCCACCACTTTTGGACTAATGCAATCCAGCGAGCACTCGTATTTTTGTGGAGTAAATCCTGGTGGCCTGAGAATTTGAAAATTCCTGCTAGGGTAGGAGTTTGGGTAAGGCCTTATCTAGCTCGCTACGGATGAGCCTGCGCAGGGCTAGTACCTTTTGAGCGGCGTCGAGTGTGTCCCAAGGATCGAGGCCATTCTTGTTACGCGCAACGGACGCAGTGCTACTGGCGGTGATGGCTTGTTCGTGCACACGCTCGCCGCTGGCAAGGTCGATTAGCCAAACCTTAAAGTAAGCAAACGGCGCTAAACCCCCCTGGCCTAATTCGCCGGTATCAGCGCGTTTGATCCTTAGCTCACGGTCTATGTAAAAGCCGAGGCCTTCAAGATGGCCACTCCCGACGCTTGAGTTTGCAGTTTTGAGCATCGAAGGAGCACGATAGGGGGTGATGAATAGGAGATGCGTGGCTTCCAATTGGGTCATCGCTAAAGCTAGTTCAGCCGGTGGCGTAAATTTTGCGCCGTTGAACCATCGTGCGGTTTCATATCGCCCCGGGTATTTCACTGCTTGAATCTCTAGATTGCCAGGCAGGCCCACCCGTTGAGTCGCCTCAATCACCTCTGTCGCGAGCATGTTGTCTATGGCGGACGCGCTGGTGGGTACTGAGGAATACAGGTTTCTATCAATGTTGCTACCGGTTTCAGGTCGATGGTTAACAAGGGTGAGTGTGTCGCCCATCAAGGCCAGTACTGCAATCTTGCGCAGATCGTCGGCGTTGGCTCCACTAGCCAACAAGCTGGCCAGTAGAAGCGAAACAATTTTCATAACGGAGATATTCATTTATCGTTTGAGCCATCAATCCCGGGCGCCCCTATGATCTTCTATCCAATTTGCTTCAAATAGAAGGTGACGAGGCATATTTAGGCAAAAAATGCATCTGATGCGGTGATAGTGAGGCAATTGCGTAATAAATAATCATGTACTACTATGCAGCTACTACCCACCTTCGTTTTTGAAATGCCTGACTCGGGGGGTACAAAAATTCTGACGGAAAGTGCGAACGTTCGCCGAGGAAATGTCAGTATTTAAGCATTTTGGGGATAATATCAAAAATTAAATTTACAACAATTTAAAAATAAAAAATGAAATCCAATCTTTACACTGTAGCTAACCTTATAGCTTTGAGCCTCAGCATAATTGAAATATCAGTAGTGTCCCAACGTTTTCACATCAGGACTTCGTAAGTTAATGATCCACAATGGTTTTCTGGCATTTCAGTCTGGTCTCGATTTGAACTTCGATTCCATGGCTTATGGTCTTTTGCGTCGT
>Ga0114968_10000367_pt1 | contig 33474 bp, 33 predicted proteins | sample M_130807_EF_Meta_FD_87020 | JGI IMG/M metagenome (GOLD analysis project Ga0114968, IMG submission 87020) | Freshwater microbial communities from Lake Montjoie, Canada to study carbon cycling - M_130807_EF_MetaG | ecosystem: Environmental > Aquatic > Freshwater > Lake | place: Lake Montjoie... | reverse complement strand
ATTCATCGATAGCCTTCATATAATCGTCAGGCCTTCCAATATCGAGCCAGTAACCTTCATGTAATACGACATTAATCTTCTCATCGGCGCGAAGTAAATCGAGAACTAAATGGTCAAAACCATAATACTTATTTTCAGGAATTAATTCCAACGCTTTTTTATTCAGGATATAAATACCCATACTTACTTCAAAAGGAATTTTTGGTTTTTCTTTAAATCCTGACAGGAAACGATTATCATTCACTTCAAGCACACCGTAATCAATATCTTGAATTCTTTTGTAGGAAGAAATAGTCAATAATGCACCAGAATTCAAATGATTAGCATATAGATCCTTAAATGATAAATCAGTCAAAATATCACCATTCATAACTAAAAAATCATCCGGAAGATCATTGATAAGTTTTAATGGACCCATAGTGCCTAATGGTTCCTTTTCCAAAGAAAAATCGATATTTGCGTTCCATTTTTCACCATCTCCAAAAAATGTTCTAAATAAAGCAGCCTGATGATTAATAGCCATCGTGATATGGTTAAATCCTGCAGGCACTAGTTGTTTGATAATTACCTCCAGAATAGGATAATCCCCAACGGGCATTAAGGGTTTCGGTAAAACGACGGTATATGGCCTCAACCTCGTACCTTTACCCCCAGCCAATATAACTGCTCTTAGATTAGACATTATAAATGTGTGATTTGTAATTGCTTAAATTTTCAGGTTTACTAAACCACTCAATGGTTTTCGACAACCCGTTTTTAAATCCCTCCAATCCAGCATGATTTGGCTTCCAATGTAACATTTCCAATGCTTTTTTATTTTCTGCCCACAAGCGTTCAACTTCTGAGTCCTTAGGTCTGAGCCTAACATCATCCATTTCTATCGAAATATTTTTATGCATTAATTCCGAAATAACTTTTGCTGTATCGCCCACAGAAATTTCAAAATTACTGCCAATATTAATGGTTTCACCTTCTATATTATCAGCATTTAGCGCAGCGATAAAACCATCGACCGTGTCTTGCACATAATTAAAATCTCTGGTAGGATGAATTGATCCTAATTTCAGTGATTCCACCCCGTTAGCCAATTGGGTAATAATGGTTGGTATCACTGCCCTTGCCGATTGTCTGGGGCCATAAGTATTAAAAGGTCTAATGGTAACTACTGGTAATTCAAAAGAAGCATAAAATGAAAAAGCCAACTGATCAGCCCCAATTTTACTTGCAGAATACGGAGATTGACCCTGCAGAGGATGCTCCTCTGTAATAGGAACAAAACGAGCTGTGCCATAAACTTCACTCGTTGAAGTATGAATGACTCTTTTTACTTTTAGTTCCCTTGCTGCCTGAAGGATATTCAAAGTACCCTTAATATTTGTATCGATATAAGTATCGGGAGAATGATAGGAATATGGGATAGCAATGAGAGCGGCCAGATGTAATACCGCATCACAACCTTCCATTGCATTTTTCACTCCATAAGGATCTCTGATATCTCCCGCAAAAACTTCTATTTCAGACAACACCGATTTATCTAATGAATCGAGCCAGCCCCATTTATTAAAAGAATTATAAAGGACAAAAGCTTTCACCTTATACCCTTGATTCACAAGAGACTCTACAAGGTGAGAGCCAATAAAACCATCAGCGCCGGTGACCAGGATTTTTTTCATTTAGAAAAATATTTAAAAACAAAATTTATTACTTTTGAGATTTTTAAGTAATAACAAAAAATAGTAAATCTGATTATGGATTTTTTAGATAGCCTTATAAAATGTCTCAAAACGATATGCTCATTATTTTGTTCCTTTTTACTTCTAGGTTCTGGAGGCCAATCAAGATAACAAAAGGTTTTAGTATTAGAATAGAGATTTATTCCATTCATTTTTAGATAATAAGAATGGAATAAATCTTCACAATATGCTTTTCCTTCGAAAGGATAAAAATTTTCCAAGTACACTTGATCAGCATGGTGTAAAACACAACCTCCAGCCAGCCAATCGCAAGGATAATTAATTTTATCAGTTAAGGAGTAATTAACGCCAAAATTCACACCTCCAAAGGTAATCGTTCCCATTTTTTTTATTCCCCATGCCCCCTTTAATACGAAAAATTGAACCAAATTATTAATAAATGCCTTAAAGTCTGAATCATATATATAAATACTATTTGAGGTGCCTTTTTTAAGAAAAGCAGGTGCGACAGCACTATTTTTATCGAGTTTATTAATAAAATCTAATAAATTTAGTAGGTTAGTTTGATCAATCCATATATCATCATCAATCTGTAGTATATGTTTTTCCTTAGCATGCTTGAAACCAAAAATCCTTTGTTTAACTTGTCCTTTTAATGGAGATTTTAATATAATTACATTTTCATAGGTTGTAAAAGCATCATTGACTTCAAAACCATCCGGAACTACAATAATGATTTCCTTAGGCCTGTTAGGTCCGTTATTTAAATAAGATACAGTTTCGTTAAGACATTCGTATCCTAAAGTTGGAATAACTATTGATAAAGGGATTTCGTTCATTATAAACCTGGGCTTTGAGAAATGTTAAAATTATTAAAAAATTTAGTTTTTAATTCCTTGTTATCTGAGATAATTTGATCAATAACTTCCCTTAGCACTCCATCTCCTCCATTCGCATTAGTTATCATTTTTGCTATTGATTTAGCATAAACGCAGGCATCTGCGGGTACAACGGGAAAACCACATAATCTTAAAACAGAAATATCTATCACATCATCGCCAATGTAACAAATGCTATCAGGTGAAATATTGTAAGACGAACAAAATTCCTTAAAACTAGCCACTTTATTTGAAATATTTAGGCGTATAAAATCTATATTTAACTCTTTTAAACGATATTCAGTTGCTTTTGAAGGTCTTCCTGAAATAGCCCCAAAAATATAACCTTCATTTTTCATAAACTGAATCAACTGACCATCCCGAACATTAAAAGATTTAGTTTCAACACCATTCTCATCAACAATTATACTACCATTTGTTAGAACACCATCAACATCAAATAATATTGCCTTTATACCTTCCATTTATTATAAGTTTACTAAATAATAAAATAACCTTTTAAAAATCATTTAATAATTCTATGTATTTGAGAAATGTAAAACTTCTAGGTTAATTGGTGTATAAAAATCTTTTGCAGAATTTTTTAATTTTAACAGAGATGATGAAATCTGGTTAGTTCTTTGTTCATTAAATACTAATTCCTGAAAATCATTTTCATTTTTAATATAAAACAACTCATAATTAACTGAATATAATGGATCTATATTAAAGTCATTAGTATCAAAATAAATTGGGCATGCACCGCTTAATATAGCTTGAACAATAGTGGTTGTCCCTCTATAAAGAGACCATTTTGCTTCTTTTAAATCATCTTCTAATGTTGATTTTGATAGTAGTATATTTTCAGGTAATTCATTATTAGTTAAAGTTTCGGAGCAAATTAAGCGGCATTTTTAATTGGAAATTTTAAAAATTCAAATTGAATAAGTGCCAATTTTTCGATGCTAATTTCATTTACGGCTAGCTTGTTCAGGAATACTTCCCAGTCCAATCCCATTTCAGCGAATATTTCCTGGTAGAGTAATTCAATTGATTTTCCACAGTTTTTCTACCAGGGTAATCTCTAATAATTCATTTTTAAAATCTCTTAATACTTCGCCCATTGTCATGTAACCATCAAATATTTTGCGAAGGCAAAGCATAATATGACTGATGAAACTTAAGGTTATCCAAGCGATATGTACATCAATATCAGTTGACTGACACTTGTTTATATTTAAATTTTATTTATATTTCACAACAATAGAGAAGGTAAGATCAGTGTCCGTACTGATTAAAATTTTCCAGGTGTCACTGCTTTTCACCTTCACCCAAAATGTCTTTGCCTTGTTACCCTTGTATGCTATTCTGCCAGACAAATAATTACTTTTATATTTTGCCATATCTAATGTCTTTACGATTATGATCCGGTACCAGATTAGCCATCTTATTTTTACCGTTAATCCAGATACACCTATTGGTTTTCATGAGCCCTATGATATGCAGCATTTTTGTATATCTTATCTTAATCTTCTGTATTTCAGACATAAAGGTATCAAACATAAACAAGGATTAGCTAGTACATAAGCTGGTTCAAATCCCGTTTTGATGGTATTTTTTACCATCTGAATGGCCATTGAAATTTTATCAGAACTTAACTGCTTTATTCGTTGAAAACCAGGACTATCAGCGTCTCTTTCCTTAAAGTATTGATTAGCTAGTTCTATGGTTTTCAAATATTTGTTTCTATTTTTATATCCATTTCCAATGTGTTCGATGGTTTTACCCGTTTTGCAAAGCAAAGTATCATCAAAAATCAAGCACTTAGGACTGGAAATATCTCTTGAATCCCCTTTGTATTGGGTGATTTTTAAAAACTGCCTGGAAAAATTTGTTAGTATTTTACCCCAGGCAACCCATTCGTTCTTAAAGGAAATCATAAAAGACATCCTTACCTTGATTTAGTTTAGTTTCGTAGCCAGAATGAATCAATTGATTAATATTTTTAAGGTCAACAAAGACTAAAACAAATAATATGTTGAAAGAAAATGCTCACCCCCAACCCCTTTGGTTTTAGCTTTGTTAAGCCATTTATTAACCTGAATAAGACGGAAATGTCCGATGATGTTTTCAAACGTTTCTAATTAAATATTTAAATATCACAAATATTAAATTTTTAAAATATATTTTTAATAAATATGTTTTGTTGCATTTTTGACTGATTTGGAGATTTCCCTCTAACTCACTCAAAATTTACAACTTATGTTCAAAAATGCAACTTTTTATGATTTTATTTAGCTGATTATCAGTTTTTTAGTAACTCCGAAACTTTAGTTGAAAATACAAAAATCTTTAAAAAAATAATCTTAAACAGCATTAATAGTCCTAGTTAAAGAATAAATTAAGTCATAACCATCCCAAATACTAGAAAAATCAGATGTACGACCAATAGGAACAATTCGATCAATGCCCTCTAAATTATTGTTTAACACAAAATCTAATAATTCTTTCTTAGAAAAACCCCAATAAGCTAAAGTTTGAAATTTTTTAGTAACTAACGGAACTAAAAAATCCAAAGAGCAACAATCATACTCAAGAAAAAATCCAGCAGGACATTTATGTTTATCAGGTTCAGAGGGGATATTAAGACATTGAATTCTCCATAAACAATTATGCTCAACTTTTGTCAATTTAAAATTCCTGTTCATTGAAACCATATTACAAAAATTTACCAATTTATCCATAGCCAAAATTGGTTGAATAGGAGGGTATTTTCTTTTTACTATAGCTAATAACTCTGACCAAAAAATATCCTTAGACTTTTTAATATTTCGTTCATTGCCTAACCAAATTACCATATTAGGGGAAGTACAGGCATTTTGGTCGAAAAAGTAGGTGTCATAATAAAAAGAGTTAGCTAGTTGCCAATGATTTGCCTCTAGTATAAACTTATCTGCATTGATTAAAGCAATTGAATATTTATCTACAAAAACAACATCATAAGATTTTGGCGAAAGGGGATTAAGCCGAATACTATTTATGGTTTCATCACCACCCCATATAATTCTTACATCACACAACCTAGAAAATAATTTTGTAGCATTATTTCCTTTATCATACCGTAAAAGAACGATACGATTCAGAACTTCTGCATACTTATTTGTTTCTTTAATTTTAAATAAAACTTCACAAAACTTTAAAATCTGGGGGTAATCTTTTGATGGTATCCTTACAATATTCGTGTTGCCAGATAATAAACCCATAACAAGGGAATAAGCAAAATTGATAGGAACATTAGATGGAGTAATATGAAAAACCAAACCTCGACCTAATTTATTTTGTTCCAAATCTAAATAATTTGAAAATTTCTTTTTGATATTTGATCGCCTAATAAAAAAAGAAAAGGCTAAAAGATCTTCAAATTCTTTTGCTTCCTTTTTTAACAATATGGAGAAAACATCCAAAAAATCCATCGTTAGATCAGAAAATGGCACCAAGGGCTTTTGAACCAAAAGCGATTCTAAATCTAAAGAAGAGGGAAATAGATAACTAACCTCTGATAACTGTTCAATTTGCATCACTACAACCTCTAATTTCTGCTTTTTGAATTCTTCCTATTACCTTAAAATACTTACCTTTTCTTCCGCAAGAACAATTATCAATGCCGCAAAGAATGCCTTCGTCTTCGGTAAGTAACGAATGTCCAGGATAACTATTTGGCAAAACAGAAATAACATGGATAAGCCCTACTATACCCTCACTAAGAATTGCAAAATTCTCTGAATCACGTATAAAAATATTAGAAAAATTAGAAGCGTGCAAAAAACCAAATTCACATTCCATAAAAATAGACCCTGACTGTTCGACCATTCCATAATAATCTACAACTTTATTTATTTTAAACATTTCAAATAGTTTTTTTTTAAAAAAAGAATTAGTTATGCCAGCGTTACTCAGCTTTTTCCAACCACCCCCATGAATGAGAATAGAATTAGAAAAATCTAAATTTACTTTATTAAGATCTAAATTTTGGATGAAGTGTTGCCAAATTATACTTGTAAATCCAAATAAAAAAATGGTTTCATTTTTATGTTTTTCTAAGAAATCAGAAATTTTAGAAATATTAACTGATAAATCCTCATCCAAAGCAAAACAAATATTTTTACCAAACATTGAAAAACCTAATACACCAGCTGTTCTTGCTGAAAAATTTAATCTATTCTTAATTGTGCTTTCGCAATCAATAACTAACATTGGAAGCCTTTGATTACCTAAGAAAGAAGATACGATTCTACTTAAAGTTTTTGTTTGTTTGAATGAAGTTTCCCTATCTAAATAAATTTTAGATACTAATTGCCCTGTTGTACCTGATGAAAACATCGTTTTTATAATAAGATCTTTAGAAACACTAAATAAATCTAAATATTTAAAAATCCTTACAGGTAAAAATGGCAAATCAATATATGAAACGTTATAAGAAATATCCAATCCAAAAGAATCTATTATATTTTTATATAACGTATTATTATTATAGTGGAAAATAAATAAATCTTTAACAAGATTCTCAAAAACAATTTCTTTCTCCTTAAATTCTAAAGAATAAGGGTCTTTATGAAATAATTCATCAATTTTCATAAAAATTCCACTAGTCTATTATATAATATTTTACCTGATTCATTTTTAGGTATTGAATTAATTATTTTAATTTCCCAAGATTTTTTAAACATTAAATAATTTAAAGATAAATAATGAATAACCAAATCTTTAAAAGATTCATCAGTAAGAAAAATAGTAATTAAATTATCAATACCTATACAAGCACACTCCGGAATAAATTTTTTAAGCTCATTTTCAATTTCATCAAGACCAATTCTTACACCGTAAATTTTTATAAATCGACTTTTTCTTCCAATAATAAAGAAAAAACCATCCTCATCATAATATGCCAAATCACCTGTATATAAAACCCTGTTTATTTCATCACCCTTAGATAAATCAGAACTACTATAGGAATATCCTAGAAAAACATTATCGCCGGTATAAACAAGTTCACCTTGAGTATTTGGTCTATCAATTATATTGTTTTCCTCATCATAAAGATAGAGTTCACCACCAGGAATAACTTTACCAATACTTCCTATTTTAATACGAGAATATTCAGGACTTAAATAAGAAATTCTAGGTGAGGCCTCTGTTTGTCCATACATAGCATAAAACTTTATTCCCTTATCCATGCAATTAGTTGCAAAAAAAGAAAAAAGCTCTTCATTTAACTTCCCTCCAGCTTGTAAAATGATTTTTAAGCTAGGTAAATCGAATTTAAAAAAATTTAGTTTCTTCAAAATTTCAAATGTGTAAGGAACACCTGCAATTGAGGTAGCATTTTGATTACGAATAAAAGACCAAAATTCTTTTTCTACAATTGATTTTGAAGTGACAAGAATAGAAGCTCCCTTTATTAAATGACTGTTGACAATCGACAAACCAAAAGAGTAGTTTAATGGAAGAGTTGTTACCGGCTTATCTTGATAATTAATATTCAAATAGTGTGCAATAGATTCGGAATTTTTTAATATATTATTGTAGCTTAATCTAACCACCTTAGACTTTCCAATGCTACCCGAGGTAGTTAATAAAAGTGCCAAATCGTCATTTATGTTTAATGCTTTATTATAGCGAAATTCATGAAGCCCATATTCCTCTGTTTCTAGTATTAGAATTCCTATTTTCGAATAAAGTTTGTGATATTTAGGTAGCCAAATAAAATTAGGTTCATAAGCCTCAACCCATTCCAATAAAAAAAATTCACTCAATAATGAATCCAATAATAACGGAACGTGACGATTTATCATACAAGAAACGTAGGCTTTTAATGAACAGACTGAATTATTACAGACAATAAAAAATAAACTCCTAATTTTAGTAATATCGGATATTTCTTTTGAAAATTCTAACAAATCGGCATAGGTGGTAAAGCTTCCTTTTTGAGATATAAAAGCTATATTAAAGAAATATTTATTAAAAAGATTATAGGAAAACATATATATTAAATTAAACCAGCGTTTTTTTAATTTTTTCCGCAATTAAATCAGGAGTCAACCCATTTTCTCTCAATAAATATTCATAATCACCAGCAAGCCCATATTTATCTGCAATGCCTAACTTTAGAAGCCGTGGATGGGAATCAAGGGTACATAGATATTCAGAAATAGCCCCGCCAAGTCCACCAATAATACTATGTTCTTCAACACTCACTAATAATTGAGAATTTAAGGCAGATTCTTCAATAACCGAGTTGTCAAGTGGTTTGATAGTATGAATATTAACAATTCTAACAAAAATGTTAAATTCAATCAATAAATCAGCAGCCTTAAGGGCATAATAAACCATACTACCAGTAGCAAAAATTGTGACATTTCCAGTATCCCTAAGAACTACAGCTTTTCCTATTTCAAAATTATAATCATTATTATAAACCATTGGGTTACTTAGACCACCCGTTAATCTAATATAAACTGGTCCTACCAATTCTACTGAAGCGATAGCAATTTTCACAGTTTCTGCAGCATCCGCTGGAGAAAAAATAGTGATATTTGGGATTGAACGAATAATTGCTATATCTTCAAAAGTATAATGCGTATTACCTGAAAAACCCATAATCAATCCTGCCCCAGAACCTACCAGTTTAACGTTACAACCCATATAACCCAAAAAGTGTCTTATTTGTTCACAGCTCCGCATTGTTATAAATGTGGCATAAGTAGTTGCAAATGGAATAAAACCTTCCATAGATAAGGCAGCGCTAACACCTACTAAATTCTGTTCGGCAATTCCGGTATTAATAAAACGATTAGGATACTGAGCAACAAACCGATCAAGACCTGAAAGATATCCTAAATCTGCAGTTAGAATAATTACGTTAGCGTTATTTTCAACTATCTTAAAAATTGCCGATCCAAAAAGCGATCCTCTTTGTCCTAATTTAGACCATGTTTTTAAATTAGAAGAACTAAAGTCAATCATTTAATTAAGAATTTAATATTTCAGAAAGAGCCAACTCATATTGTTTTTCGGTCAATCTAGAATGATGCCATTCTTTTTTACCTTCCATAAAGGATACACCTTTACCCTTAACAGTATCTGCTATTATTATCTTTGGCTTGCCTTTATTTGGTGAATTAAAAGCATTTACCAAATCATTAATACTATGTCCATCTACATTTATACAACTGAAACCAAAGGAATCAAATTTTTTCTCCAGACTTCCCATATTCATAACAGAACTACTTTCACCATCATATTGAAGTTTATTATCATCTACAATAACTGTCAAATTATCTAGCTGATAATGAGAAGCTAACATAAAAGCTTCCCAAACAATACCCTCATTACATTCCCCATCGCCAATTAGAACGTATACTTTATAAGTTGAATTATTCATTTTCCCAGCCAAAGCTACACCCGCTCCAAAAGACATCCCTAACCCTAAACTACCTCCAGAAAATTCTATTCCAAAATTAACATTCCTCGTTGCATGACCGTGAAAATGAGAACCATTAGTTTCAAATGATAATAAATCCTTTTCATTTAAAAATCCAGTTTCTTTTAATGCTACATAATATGCCAAAACACAATGGCCTTTACTAACGATTAATCTGTCACGATTTAAAAATAATGGATTTTGTACACTAATATCTAAAATGTGCCCATATAACACAGTCAATATTTCAACAGCAGAAAATGCTGCACCAAGATGAGAACCATTTTTTCCACAATCTAATGCCATCTTAAGACTTCTAAGTCTAATACACTTAGCAAGATCCACTAGACGCTTATTATCAATAGGTGTAAAATTTTTCATATTAAACTATTTATAACCACCATCTACACGTAACACTTGTCCTGTAATAAAAGAAGACATATCTGTTGCAAAAAACAATATAGCATTTGAAATTTCCTCAGGTGAGGCTAACCTATTTCCAGATGTTCTGCTAACCATGTTTTCAAAAGCTTTTGATTCCATTTGCTGAGCCATATCAGTATTAGTCAAACCTGGAGCTATTGCATTTACCCGTATATTAAAGCGGGCTAATTCTGAAGATAAAATTTTAGTAGCATGAATTAATGCGGCTTTACTTGAACCATAAGCTAGATACCCAGGAAGGGGTTCAAGACCTGTAATTGAAGCGATATTAATAATACTACCCTTTTTCTCTTTTATCATGATTTTTGAAACCAGTTGAGAAATTAAAATTTGAGAAAAAAAATTTACATGAAAAACCTCTAACAATTTTTGACTCGACGTCATATTAAAAAGAGAACCATGAGCTATTCCGGCATTATTGACGAGTACATCTATTTTGAGTTTTTGATTAATTAATGATTTTAACCCCATTTTAATCGATTCAACATCACTAAGATCAAAAAATATTGGTAAAACATTAATTTTGAACTTCTTTTCAGTATTAATCAGAAAACTAGAAAATTCTTTAGTCTCAATCCTTCCATGTGCAATAATATCAGACCCATGACTAGCAAACAACTCCAATGTTGATTTCCCAATCCCACGATTTGATCCTGTAATAAGGCAATTCTGACCTATTAATAATTTAGAATTTAACATTATATTTAGCTAGAATTTCAATTCCTTTTTCATAAGAGGATAAATCAATTATATCATCCATATCGATAACTATATCAAAAGCCTCTTCTAATGCTGTTATAAGGCCCATATGACCAACAGAGTCCCATGAAGGAACAGACTGATAAGTTAACCCAACAATTTGTTCAGGACTAAGGTCCAATTGTTGAATAAAAACTTCTTCATAAATTTTCAATTGACTCATAAATACATTTTTAGCTGGAAAGCGACGAAGGTAATTAAAAAATTGAGATTTCTAATGCAATAACTATATAAATTTGTGATATTATATTCCCATGGAGAAAATTCAGAAGAAAACAAAGTCACCATCCAATGTACTAATTATGCAATCAGATTCAGAAATATCTAGGCCCTTTATATAACTTTTAAGCATAAACTTCTTAATAGAAATACCAAAAAAGTCTTTGTTCCAAAGAGGATTAAAATCGCTATACCTTCTTAGGATTAGAAATAAACATTTGGGTTCAGTAATTAATAATTCTTGTTTAATTTTTTTATAAATAGTAGATAACAAATGGGACTTACCTGGTAAAATAACCTCATCAATTAATTCCAAATAGAGAAAAGTATTTAATTTTTTTTTCTTAAAAATGACAAATCCTAGTAAAATATTCTGTTCATATATAGAAATTTTTAAGAAATCATTTTTAGATAAGGAATTACAAAAAAGCCAAGACATAACCTTTAAATCTCTTTTTAGCGTAAAATTGGTAGCTTTTTGAAATACCTTAAACCATTCATCGGTATCGTAAGGAAATTCTTCTATAACTGAAATAGAAATATTATCCCCCTTAGGAATTTTTCTTAAAAAAAAGGATAATGCACCTAAAAAAAATGAACCCATTAAAAATAAAAGAATATTGAAGGATAAATTTTTGAAATAAAGTTTTTTCAAATTATTAAATAAACCATAATTTAATGGGACAAGGTATACGGTTTCGAACCAGAACGAATTAAACAAATTAAACCTAAGTTTTTTCATAATTATTTCAACTGCCTCGCTCTGTGTATTGCTTAATATAATTAGCTTTTGGGAGGTAAATTTAAAGTACATCTTTAGCCCATAATCACGAACTTCTTCATCTACATACCAACTCGTACCCCATAGCGCAGAAACTTCCTTCCCACAATGATAATATGTAACTGGTATAGAACCAATAAAAGCTTTTATTGATCCAAAATCATCCTTTATGCACCAACCAAGTTTTAAGTGACTATTAGATACATTTGGATTACTACTCCACATCCAAGACAAACAATCCTCCCAACCCTTTTCATCATGTACTTTAGGAGCATGAACACTTAGAAATTTAGAAACAAATGGAATATCATTTAAAGTTACTTCCACAATATTACTCATAATAACATATATTAATGAATTGGTTCTTTCAAGATAGAATTAATAACGCTATAATTTACATCCATGAAATAACAGTTGCAATAAGTAAAAGCCTCATTAAAATCTAAATCTTCTGAAAAATTATTTTTTCTATCAACATCCAACTGAATACAATCAACCACTTCCAAGGGACTATTTGCAATAACACGCCATCGTTTTAATTCATAGAGCGGGTCAATGTTTAATTCACCTTCATCATGATAATGTATAGGCCTTAAACCATTCAAAACGGCTGTAATAGCCACTGAAGAACTTCTATACAAAAGCCATTTACAATCCATAAAGTCCTCAATCAAAGATTTTTTATTTGAAATAAAAACGTTACTAGGTAAAATACTTAAATCCTTATATAACTTTTGCAAACATGAAAATTGAAGATTAGGGTGACACCTAAAAACGAATTTTATATTAGGTAATAGTAAAGCAACTTTTATAGCAAATATAAATAGTTTATAGGATTCTACAGCTAAACCTTCAGGAGCTACTAAACAAAAATTAAAATGTTTCAAATAAATATTACCTATATCATAAACATTTTTTTTATGGGTTCCAAAACATAAAACTTTAGTGTTAGATCCAAAAATATTATTAGAAATCTTTGCTTGGGAAACCAGACCACTTGTTAAGATAAAACTTGGATTATAATTTACACTTAATGGTCTCATTAATGCATAACTACTAGGAAATAAATTTGTAAAACTATAACCAACAATTTTCACTTTTCTAACTGAAGAATTTGCAGATGCACACACCAATCTTTCCCATGCATGTCCTTCCCAAGTTAAAAAAATAGTTTGTATTTTTGATGATTTAATATAATTTTTAATAATGTAAAAAGTTCTTAAGGCGAATAAAGTAGAATCACTTATTGCATTAAAAGAAACATTGATGTAAAATCTGTTACTATGAATATCTGCCTTTTTCAATCCTTGTAAAAAAAAATATAAACTATATTTAAATGAATTTATATATAATTTCCATTCATTACTTATTGAAAATATAGTGGGCATAGAAATAAAATTGCAACCTTTAATTTCAATATTTATATATTTTTTCTTTTTAATATGATTTATTAATAATACTGTAACATTAAATCCTTTCTTTCTCAAATAAAACGGAAGATTACCGAAATAAAAATCTTCAGCCAGATTTTGGTCAAAATTGATAAGATGAGAAATAAACAAAATTTCAGTATTATGGTGGATATCATCCGCACGTGTATTTCCTTTTTTAAAAAATAATGCTACAAACCTTAAAAAAGCATAAAAATGAAGATAAACATATTTAAAAAAAATAATCCCTAAATTTTTTTTATAAAATATGTTTAAATATTTTTTTTGAATATCCGGATGACTATTTAGTATGTGTAAAGCTGAAATACCCATTATAAAATTATTCCCCTTAAATTTACGCAGAATACTGTCTGATTTACTAATCAACCATTCAAATTGACTTTCCGATATTCTATTCATATATTTGGTGCCACAAAAGAAAAATCTTAAAATGAATAATAAAATACTAAAGTTTCGGAGTTCCTAAAAAGCTAATTATCAACAAAATAAAATGATAAAAAAGTTGCATTTTTGAACACAAATTGTTAATTTGAATAACTTACAGGCAAATTTCTAAATCAGTCAAAAATGTAAATAACCAAAGTTATTAAAAATATCTCTGAAGTAGGTGGATATTCACCAGATTCAAATATTTTATTAAAAACATTTGAAAATATCATTTAGTCAAATAACTCAACAAGGTTATTATTTAATGCCAGTTGCGAAGCATATTAGTTTAAATGAATAGAATATAAGATATTTCCTTGAAAAAAATAGGAGTGATGATTTGCTCCGAAACTTTAGTAAAATATTAAATTATAAATTTTTAATATAATCTTTAAAATTTTTTAAATAAATTTTATACCACATTAAAAAACAACTGTTTTCACTATTAGTTAAGCACATTCGGTCAAGAAAAAACACTGACGGTTTTTTATTTATTCCCCCTGAAGAACAAAATATTTTTGATACGCCATAATCTAGGAGTAGATTTATGTGGTGTTTGGAATATTGACCATGTGGAAACGAAAAGAAATTAACAGACTTATTAAACGATAATAGTAATTCTTCGTTTTTTTTAAATTGATTCAAAAATTCAGTATCATTTAAGCTTTTAGAATTCCAATGCTGATATAAATGATTACCGTAGAATACTAATTTATTATCCCAATCTAACAACGTCCTTTTATTGACAAAAGGCCCCTGGTACGATAGTAAATTACCATTATCCATCTTTTTTTTGTAATGGGAATTAAATTTTTCAAATATTGATGGGGTCATTGATAAAAAATACGGCTCATATAAATTTTCAGATTTGCAAAAGTTTTTAAAATTAGACTCTCTTTCAGAATAAAAACTAAGTTGTGCCGGTAAAAAGTACTCTGGTACCAAAATAGATGACATGTTCAAAAAAAATATTGAAGGGATATTTCGAGAAACTAAGAAATTAATCCCATTTTCAAATGTACTTGCTAGTCCATCATCGAAGGTAATTAAGGCAGCATTCTTAGGTAGAATTTTATTTAGCATTAAATCATCTGGTGAAATAATATTAAAGTTTTTTTTAATGAAAAGAATTTGCTTTCGGAAGACATCATTAGATACTGATAAATCGTATTTTAAGGAAAAATCACTGGGCGTATCTGAAATCTCGTGATATAAAAACACAGTCAACCCATTTTTTCGCAAATTATTTAAATATGGAATATTTTTTAAAATAAATCCTATTATTATCTTAAAAATAATTTTAAACCAATTTGGAAATATAGGGGCAATTTTTATTAACATCTGCTAACTAGTTTATTTGCTAATTTATTTTATTTCATAGTTCGTCAAAAACTTTGCCTTGAGAATAAACTTACAAGAAATTATCAAATCTATCAATTCCGTTAAAACACCTTGACCATCTTTAGCATCAGTTACATAATCTACCTTTTCCTTGACAAAGGGATTTCCATCCAATGGTGCAAATGAAAATCCTTAGAAGGTAAGAGCAGGTATATCAATAACATCATCACCTATAGAATAGTTTTCTTGCAGATTTATACCATGACTCAAGGAGAATTCCTTTAGTCAAGACCCCTTATCTGGAATATTCAAACTGACAAAATCTATTTTAAGCTCTTCCATTCGAACCACTGTAGGGGTGGAAAGCCTACCGGATATTGCACCAAATCAATAACCCTCCTGGACCATAAAATGTATAAGTTGGCCATCCCGCACATTAAATGACTTTATCTCCATTCCATTGGCATCAATAATGATACTCCCAACTTTCAGAACGCCGTCCAGGTCAAACGATATAGCACGAATAGTATCTAGGTTATTAAGCACTTAGCTCGTCGTGATTAGAAGCTTAAATCCCTACCTAAAAAGGAAAGGAAACTCCTATAAGGAAGTATTGATTATCATTTATAGCCACTTAACCCAACTTTAGAATGGTTTGAAGTAGGGCTTTTTGTTCTGCATTACCTTCAATATACCGATATACTTCCCCAGCCTCCTCAGGCTCATTTACCGAAGGTAAACTTGGTGAAACTGGAACAGAAGTCATGGTGAATCCATTTTCAATTATCCTCATTTGTTCAATAAACTCATATTTTTCAATACGACTTACGGGCATCTTTACAATAGCTTCCAGAAAATCCTTTCGAAAGGCAATTAAGCCTAAAATTTTACGGATAAAAGTCTGTTTCATCTCAAAATCGCTATAGGCAGGGGAACGTCTGAAGCAAAAGATTATTCTATTGGATTCAGATACTGCACATTTGACAAATGAATGCCTATCTAATTCTTCTTCCAATTCTATGGGACCTGTTGCATTCCAACTTGCACCTTCAGGATTTCTTCTGATAGCCTCTACAAGTTGATTCACATGATCAGGTAACAAAAGAGGTTCATCACCTTGTAATAGAACCACATGCGTACAATCGATCTCCTCAACCGCTTCAGCTACCCTACTTGTGCCATTCGTATGGGTATTGGCAGTCATAATAACTTTTCCTCCAAATGACCGAATAACCGATGCAATTTCCTCGTCGCAGGTAGCTACATAAACATCCTCAAAGGCTTTTGACATAAGAGCTCTTCTTCTGACATGCTCAATCATAGGTAATCCATGAAATGGAAACAAAATTTTCCTTGGAAATCTAACTGACGCCATGTGCGCCGGAATTACAGCTATAATTTTCATTTATTTAACACATTATTGGGGTAATACGCCACAATCTACATTGATACATTGACCTGTCATGGCACTTGCAGCAGAAGAAGCTAAAAATACACACATATTTCCCACTTCAACACCCGTTGGTAATCTAAGTAAGGCGGAATTTCCTTTTGCGAAATTTGATATAAAAGATTCTGGGTTTCCATTAGCAGGTGCATAGGGACTTTGTAACGCATCCAACAAGCCGTCAGTGCTAATTAAAACCGGACATAAAGCCAACACACGAATTTGTTTAGGTCCTAGCTCTTTGGCTAATGATTGGGTTAATCCATTCATCCCAAATTTAGATGCCACATAAGCTGAATTATTGGAACTTCCCCGTTTTCCAGCAATGCTGGAAATATTAATGATGGTTCCTTCAGATCCCAATACTTTAGCAGCAGCTTTACATCCCCAAAACGCACCTTTAAGATTTGTATTCAATATATCATCCAAAAATACTTCATCAATTTCTTCAATGGGTCTCCATTCAGAAAAGCCTGCGTTATTTATATAGCAATCAATACTACCTGTTTTTTTAATGGCGATTTCTGTTAGTAAAACATGATCTGATTCCTTTCTCACGTCAATTTGAACGAAAGTAACCTTGGATCCAAATTCCTTCTCCAGATTATAGGCATTTCTACCACCCACGATGACATGATATCCAGCTTCAACAAATGTGCGGGTAATATCTAAGCCAATTCCTCTATTTCCCCCTGTAATAATAACTGTTTTCTGTTTCATTGTCATATTGTCATACATGAATAACCTCCATCAACAGCCATTTCCGCTCCTGTTACAAAGCTAGCAGCATCAGAGGCCAGCCAAAGGATACAACCTGTCAATTCTGACGGGGCGCCAAATCGAGCCATCGGGGTGTGTCCTAAAATAGCTGCTTCACGCTCTGGTGTAATGAAATTTTTCCTATTCCAATCTGTTGGTAAAAAACCTGGTCTAATCGCATTTACCCGAACCCCTTTTGTTCCCCATTCTCTACCTAGATTTTGAGTTAAATTTAAAATACCAGCCTTTGCAACTGAATAGGTAAATGCTTTAGAAAGAGGAGGACCAGCTGAGGCAGAAGATATATTAATAATAGAACCCTTACCTTGTTTTACCATGTATTCACCAAAAACCTGACATCCTAGAAATGTACCCGTAATTTGAGAATTTAAAATAGCATACCATTCTTCCAAAGTAATATCAAAAAATGGGGTACTGCCATTGATTCCCGCACCATTTACTAAAATATCAACCTGACCAAAAACTGCTAGAATTTCTTGTAAAGCACGCTCAAAATCCTCCTTTTTAGCCACATCAATAGCCAATGACATTACCTCTGAAAAACCTTCAGAACGTATTTCATTTTCGACTGCTTTTGCTTTTTCCAAGCGCAAATCCAATACAGCAACTTTGCAACCAGCACGAGCAAAACTTTTGGCCATTTCGCTGCATAAATGTCCGCCTGCTCCTGTAACAACTGCAGTTCTGCCTTCTAAGTTGAATAGTGTACTAATGTAATTATTCATATTGATATCATTTTCTCATTGAATTCATTAAAGCTTGCATTTTCTCTGCCCACTTCCAAAGAACAAAAAGATCTGATCCTAAAATGGCAAAAGTATAGCCTAAATCAAACAAAGCATTAACACTTTCCTGAGTAGAATCAGCTACTTGTGTTCCACAACTTATACCATATTTTTCACAAGATGCAATCACCTTTCTGGATGCTTCGATGACCAGCGGATGATTAGTTTGACCAGGAACACCAAGTGATCCTGAAATGTCATAAGGTCCAACCATTACTCCATCAATCTGTTTATTCTGTAATAAATCGTCTATATTATTTACCGCTTCAATAGATTCAACCTGAATGATGAATATTGAATCATTATTCCAATTATTTATATAATTATCAAATTCAAAACCATAGTATTGAGCTCTATTTACGCCATAACTTCTTTTTCCAACAGGTGGGTACTTAATATCATTTACCAAATGGTTTACTTGATCAGATGTGTTCACCATCTGTATTAACATACCATCAGCCCCTGATTCAAGTAAAGGTTTAATATAATCATTGGAATGAGAAACTGGTCTTGGTAAACATGGTATCCCATCTGCTTGACAAGCTGCAATTATTCTTTGAGCTTCAGGTAGGGTGATTGTTGAGTGTTCCATGTCTATGGCAATGAAATCAAAACCTGCGTAAGCAAAAGTTTCTGTAATTGATGGATGTGCAAAAGATACCCATCCAGCAAATAATCGTTCGCGGTTTTGAAGTTTTTTCTTCAATTCAGCTCTTTTTTCAAAAATAGTATTCATGTAGCTTAATTATTTGACATTTTTGTTAAACGATGTTGAATTGGACCATCATAATTTTTATAAAAAGGTATTGATAATTTATAATATTTTTGATGCCATGGACAAAGTTCATCCACCACTAGCTGATCATTTGGTTTCCATGGATAATCTAAAAACCGAGAAATTGTGCCATCTGGAAGTATTTTTTCAACCCTATTGCAGCAATAAAATATCACCTCATTTGTTTTTGAGGCATTTCTAATTTCTGTAAAATAATTAGCCGTATATTCAGGATTCATTTCTTGCATTGAAGCAATATTGATGACCAAATCTGCATTTAAGTATTCTAGCAATTTATAATCTGAAGCTTGTATCGCAATTACTTCAAAATCCTCATCATTAGCCTCATTTGGAATATCTTCTCCACCAATCTCACTAGAATAAAGGCTTACAACTTTATCAAACTTCTTTTCTCCCAGCCAAAGACGCAAGTAATATAAATCAACTAAAAGAGTCTTTGTCAAATTTACCAATACAACTTTTTTAGTAAACTTATTTGCCAAAAGTAAAGATGTCATTGAAGCAAAACCATCACCAATGACCCAAACAGTCTTCTTACCATTCAATTGATTAGGACAATGATTTTTTAAAAAAGCTAAGGAAATAGTTTGCCTCAATACGTCTAGATCATACGCTCTATTCTGTTTACTTGTTATGATATTAGCACATTTGTCTATTTGATTAAACGAAGAAAAATCAGATGCCATATTTCTATATGGTTTTTGAAGAAATTGATGAGCTATTTTGCGTAAACCTGAATAGGGAACTCCATTTCCTCCAAACCCTTGAATCCCTTCTATTTTCCCTTGATTAAAAGAAAATTTAGAATGGTAATATCTCCAATGGGAACTTGCTCCTGGGTCATCCTTAACTGCTTCGTTAGCTAAATAATCGATTGCCTTATTCCCTTTTAGAATCATTGTTTTTTTATTAAAGCCTCCACAACTGGATGCAAGTGCAATAAGCCTACTAATTTGTTATCATTATCAACTACCGGTAAATCCCATATTTGTTTATTTCTCATGATTTCAACCGCTGTTTCTAAAGTAAATTCTGAATTGGCAACAATTGGAGATAATATAGCATGATCTATGCAATCATCTATAAAAAAGGCTGAAAGAGGCTTTTGAATTTTCAATAATTTCCTCCTAATATCACCATCCGTAATTATTCCCTTCAAGATTTTATCTTGATCAACTATGCAGGCAATTCCCAATTTTTTATGATTCATTTCCTCCAAAGCTTCTTTGAATATCACATTTTCCAAAATAACAGGAAATAAATCCAGAGGCATCATTACATCTTTAACAAACATAGTAACTTATTTTTGAGGATGAACATTATCTTCACCAAACTTATCTAACAACTCCAAACGTACTTCATGAACGCGTTTAGCCTGGCTAAGAATATTTTCTAAATATTTAATGTCCAGTACTGTATTTGCATCTGATAAAGCTTTATCGGGATTATCGTGTGTTTCCATAAATAGTAAGTTTATTCCATTGGCTACAGCCGAACGGACTAAATGAGGAATAAACTCGCGCTGTCCCCCTGAAATATTTCCCATGGACGTAGGCAATTGAATGGAGTGAGAAGCATCAAAACATACAGGATAACCTGTATAAGCCATTATTGGGAAACAAGTCATGTCATTTACTAACATATTATATCCAAAAAAAGTACCCCTGTCAGCCAATATAATCTGATGATTTCCAGCTGCTTCAATTTTACGTACAGAATTTTTCATATTCCAGGGACTCATGAATTGTCCTTTCTTCAATAGAATTGGCCTACCAGTTTTAGCAGCAGCTCTTAAAATAGAAGTCTGTCGACATAAATAGGCTGGAACTTGCACCAGGTCACAAACCTCACCTGTTGCCGCTGCCCAGGCTGGATCAGAAAAATCAGATACAACAGGAACGCCAAATTCCTTTCTTATATCAGATAAAATCTGTAGTCCATCATCTAATCCACATCCGTGAAAACTGGTAGGAGAAGAGCGACAATCCTTATCGTAACATGATTTATAAATATACTCAATTCCAACTTTACGACAAATATCACTAATCATATCAGCCATTTTGAAGGCATGATCTTTACTTTCAATGGCACAAGGACCGCCGACATAAACAAGAGGTAAATGACCTCCTATTTGTATAGGTTTTACATCTCCGTAACCGACACTGATAATTTTTTTTTCCATTCTTTACTAAAAATTTAAATCAAAATTAAACAAATAAAGTGTTTCGACACAAAATAAAAATATGGGTTGCCAAATGAAAAATATACAATCCTCTACCCATGAAATACATCAAAGGTACTTTGACTTAATCTAAATACAACAGGCCTTGGCAAGTTCATTCTACTTAAAATAATTATTTTTCCAACCTCATTCTCTGTTAAAGTAGTTTTATACCATTTAATCGCTTTGGGGTTAAGTACTATTCTATTTTTTTCATGTACTTTATTTTTATTTAGTAAGACATCTAACACCTGTTTTTTTTGTGTATTATTTACAAAGGCTAATTCATAACTTGCTGGACCAATTAATTCGTGCTGGAGCCTATATTCTTGTTTACTGAATAAAAAACTTTTGCCCAAACACTGTAATTCTCCATTATCAAAAGCTAATGCATCAAAATTTCCATGAACATAACTTTTAACATTAGAATAATCTTTTTTAGCATAACCTGTATAACCTCTTTCCGCCAAATAACCTCCATTTTTCAATAAATCAGATGAATTAATAAGATGGAAACAGGCGAAAGTTCCTTCTCCTGATATTGATTTACCGTTAATTAAATTATTGATACTTATTGTATTTCTATTAAATCCTTGATTTTCAATTGTTTGCTCATGAATAATTTTACCATTTTCATCAAAAAAAATAAATTTCACTTTATTTCCAGCTTTTAAATGTTCATTGGGATTTATTAGAAAAGGAACATTCAATAATTCAAAGTAAGTTTCCCAATTATGCTTTGTTCTAAATGGAAACAAATCACTAGTTACAGCGTTTTTGGATTTTGGAGTGGAAGTCAAACTTAAATAGAATCTTATATAACTTTTCAACCTTTCGGGTAAAAGAGACTTAATTTTTCCTTTAATTGTATTCAATTTTATCATATAATAGTTTATACCACTAAAGCTAAGAAATGCTAATTCCAAAAATTAAGCTTTTAAAAACTTCGACCAATTTAACTTTATTTCCCTTTGGGCAATGTTTCTATCACCATGAATCGTTAGACTTCCTGGTGGATGAGTGTGTTCGAGACTTAACATATTTGTAGAAATAGATTTACCAAAACCAAAGGGAATTCCTGCCATATTTTTACAATAAAATACTGGAAGATCTTCTGGAGTAAACCCATAATCGTCTAATGGAATAATATTTACCGCATTATTCCTTATTTTTTTGACATCTATTTTTGAACTTGTTAAAGAATTATAAATATGGATTTCGGCCCATCTATGAATTGGCGATTTCTCAATATTTACAAATACAAAATAGTTTTTGATATCAATAAACTGGATAAAAGGATGAAATGTAAGTAAACTGGCATTAATTGGCGTAGGATTAATCTCTCCTTGATAACTAACAAAAGATTCAGAGGATTTGAAGCCAATGGTAGCTCTCCATTCTGGCCAATGAGTTGAAGGTAAACCTGGATTAGGCAACTCCTCAAGGGTTGACTGTAATTCATCAAGTCTCATTTCAATTAGTACCAAGTCTCCTATGAACACCCCTTCAATATTAGATTGTGTTGGAAATTGAAATTCAGACGATTCAAAATTCCGAAACTCATTTTTAGGAATAGTTCCAATATTAATAACTTCCCATTCTGTACCATTTGAATGAAATAAAAAAATATTCTTATCACCAACAGGCACGTTTTCCCAATTATTGGGGGCAAAATTAGAGATATTTACGAAACCTCTATTTTCCAAAATATCGAATAATGGATAAAACGACATAGTTATTAAAGGTTATTTTTTAGTGCGACCGCTCTTAACCACCATGAAGGTTGTTCAGAATCAAGATGAGCTTTATATGGTGCAACTACCGCTCGCTCTAAGGAATTTTCAATAAATTCCATTTTCCTTTTATTTAAAGAAAATGGAGCAACTATACCCATGTTAATCAGGCGAGTTCTTAAACTTCTCCATTTTTTACTAAAAAAGGTTTCATTTTTTAATTTTTCTATTTGTTGCCCATGATAACTTAGTTTAATGTCAGAAAATCCAACCCTTTCTAGTAATATTTTCATAGGAAATTTATCAAAAAACAATAAATGTGGTTCATCTAAGGGTTTATATTCACAATCTTTACAAGGTACTTCTATAAAAAGTACACCTCCTGGACGAAGTCCTGATGTTACCTTCGTTAGAAAAGCAATTGGGTCAGTTACATGTTCAAGTACGTGCGAAATTACCACTACATCTGTTATAGGTATATCTGACAAAGGATTTAATACTTCTACACCAATCCTTAATAAGGAAGGATGACATGATTCATCAGATTCGAGACCTATATAAGAAATTCCAGAATTATTTAAAAGCCAATTTTCTGCAAAAAAACCGTGTCCTGGTCCAATTTCTAAAATTGAAGCTGCATTTATACCATTTATTTTTAGGAACTCCTCAAGATGCTTTCCTCTTATTTTCCCAATAGCTCTAAAGAATGCAAGGGATTCTTTACTTTCTGACAAACCACCATGAGCGCTTTTAAAATAAGTGGAATTAAATTTATCCATTAATTCATTGCTAGGCATAGGCGTCGCGAAAATCATATCGCATGATTTGCAACGACCTCTTTTCAAGTTATCAAAAGCAGGATGAATATTTCTATATTCTCCTAAAATTTCAATATCACTACTTTTGCAGATAGAGCAAATAGTAAAAGAATTTTCTTTTGTCATTTATTTTAATATTATTTAATATGCCCATTTTTAGGTGAAATTATTTACCTTTATTTATAGGTAAAATACTCCCTAAAATTTACCCTAAAGATTTTATTTTTTTTGCAGGATTTCCCCCATAAAGCGAATTAGGTTCAACATCTTCCGTAACTATACTACCTGCAGCAATAATTGAACCCCTACCAATATTAACCCCTTTTAATATAATGCAATTCATCCCAATCCAAACATCATTTTCAATTACAATTTCCTTTGAATTACCACTATTTGTCCATCTTGTTTCAGGTGGCCAGGCTTGGTGCCCGTCATGATCAATAATCATGGTATTAGGTCCAATCATTGTATTTTCTCCTATTGAAATTTTACATCTTGAAGCTATTGTATTACCGTTCAAACCAACGTGGTCGCCGATAATAATTTCAGCACTTCCAATAATTGTAAGATGGCAAGGGGAGAATAAAGTAAAAACAGATCTTTTTCTAGATGAGACCGCGTGAAAATTTTTTCCTATAGTAATTGAACCTGTTCCAAGCATTAAAAAACGAATACTTCCCCAAACTTTGAAGGGATAGCCAATATTCAAACGTTTACCATAGATTATTTTATTCCATCTAAATGAAAAGTTTCCTAAGTAAAGTGAGTATTTTTCATAGAAAAAATTAAATATATCTCCATTCAAAAATATATTTCTAAGTATACGAATTGTTTTAATCATAACCTATTGTTTTAATCATAACCTATAAAATAAAAGAAAAGTTCATTTTTAAAAAGTAATGAAAAGTAATGAATAAATCCATTTTTTTAATCCCTATACTTGATTACCTTAGCAGGAACCCCTCCAGCTATAGCCATAGCTGGAATATCCTTTGTTACTACAGCGCCCGCTCCAATGATTGCTCCTGAACCAATATGAACTCCACCTAAAATTACAACATTTGACGCAATCCAGACATTATCATCTATCACAATATCTTTAATTTTATGTCCCTGATTTCTAATTTCAATATTTAAATCATCAAACTTGTGCCCCGCTGTTCTCATCACTACGTTCGGACCAACAATAACATACTCTCCAAGAGTAATTTTGCCACCGACATCCGCATTGATGTGAACATTTCTATTAAATGCTGACATTGCACCTATTTCAATTGAGCCTCCATCCGCAGTAAAAAAACAATTTTTCCCAATGATTATTCCATCTTCTTTAAACATTATTGAACTAGGCGCCATGAATTCACAACCTTGTTCAATAAATACATGACTCCTTGTTTTGAAACGAAATCTAAACCAATGTCGCCGTAACTTATTTCCTATAGACCCAGGAAGGAATCTTAAAAAGGTTTCAATCCAAATTAATATTTCTTTAACTATTGTTCTAAACATTTAATTTATTTAAGTCCAAAATAGGTTCTTTCATTACTTTAATTAACCAAACTTCTAATTCTTTTTTACCGATGATTATTTCAATTCCATGTGCAGCCCTATCATCCTTTTGAATTATACCTGAAGGATCATAATAAATAGAAGGTTTTCCAAGTGATTTTGCAATCAAAGCAGTAGAGGTAAACGGCATAGATATTACGGCTTTACATTTTTCAATAACACTATAGGCTGAAATATTTGGGTTTATTGAAATAAGATTTGATTTTTTTTCAAGCTGTTCCAAAAAATTCTGATATTGCGGATGGATAAGTTTTCCGATATTTCTCTTTTTTTTTAAAATCATCGTTGTTTCTTTATTTTCCAATAATTCATGAATATCATTTAAAAACTGATTGCAATTCCTTGGAATGTAATAATCAAATGTAATTCCAAGTGTATTGTAAAATGCATCACGAACGGGTTGAACATCAAAAACGGCAATATAATTATAGGGAAGTACTGGTAAATCTTCTTCATCTGATTCAAACCGAATTGGTCCAACAACAAAGGTATTAACTTTCTTAGCCACAGATCTGTTAATGAAATCCTGCTGATCAGTATCCCAAACGAGATAATTATTCCAGGTTGAAGTTTTCCAGCCTAAATAAGCGGGGAGATAACTTCCATCAAATTTGAATCCCTCAACATTGGTTGAGTAAAAATAAAAAAGTATTCTTGAACCTCTCTTTTCTGCCTCATATGTCCATAAAGGTCTGTATATCCAGCCGGAATTATGGAAAAGATAGTCTTTTGCAAGTTCATTATGATCTACAACACTAAATACTTTTGCCTTAAACGATTCCCCAAAGAAAAGAGCATTCCACCAATGTCCTCGTATCAGATCGATTAAAGAGAAAAATATCGTTAATAAACCCCAAAGAAGTAATCTAAGTAGCTCAGTCATTTTTGTCAGTGATGGAAGAGCAGAAGGAATTGGCATAACCTGAATATTTTCTATCACACCATCTTTAATTCCCTTAACATCGTGACATAATGAATTTAAGTTTGGAGTTTTCCCTGACCACTGCAGATACCAAGTAAATATATTTTCCGTGGGCCCTTTTGAAGATGTCAGGGGAAAATTACGACGAGAAAGAGTATCGAAATATACATACCTTCCTTTAAGCAGATTACCTTTCTTTACTATTTGTTTAAAGTCTCTAAAAATTTTGAGAGCGAATGAAAGAATTGCAGTAATAAATTTTAGAATGACAAATACATTCCATTTTATATAACTGTTAAACTTTCTGACCCTAAAGCCATGGCGAATCAATACTTTACGCCATTCAAAAGGGAAGGGAAAGCTAATGTCCGAATCAGAATTCCCAACTGAATAAAGAATATCTTTGGAGAAAAATGTTGCTTCAATTCGGGCAAGAAGAAACTGCCGGATTATCAATTCGGCCGGTTCAAACTCTGCACCAAAAATCAATTTTGAATAGGTACCGTTCTTAATACATGGGGTTGAAGCTAAAGCCTGCTTTAGATTATTTATCCTTCCCAAACCATTTAGCTCCTTCAACTGACGATGTCCCCTTAATATCCTTATTAGCCTTATCACTGCTTTGCGTTTCAAAAATCTTTTAATCATGTTAGTTTAATTTAGAGCTAAATTTCTTAAGGATCATTATGAGGGTAGATTAAATTTTAAACGTCCAATAATGCAGTGCTTAACTATATTGTATTTTCCAATAGTATATTATATTGGTTTTAATTATAATATTAATAAAAAAATAATAAAGAATAATTTTGCAAAAAAAATACAATTGATAAACTATATTTTAATTAATATCATAAGTCTAATTAATCTTGACATATCATGTACAAAAAATGTTAAAAGCCCAATATTTAATAGGCTAACCACGAGATAAGACCCCTTTTTTCTCTTCCCGATTCTCAAAAAATCCCTTTCATAGTTAATGTTGAATCCAAAATTCCAGATTTCATATACGAAAAAAGTAGGCTTTACAAATAGTAAGTGTTCCGTTTCCCTCCAAAGCCAAAATACTAGTAAAAAAAGGAAGGAATATCAATTTGTGAAAAATACTCCCCTCATTAATAGCTTCTAGTAAAGGAGAGTAATCTTTATTTATCTCATTTATGTTCGCTGGTCTAAAGCAACCTATGGCTCATTTAGCTTTAAAAGTGATCAATACTGCCTATGTCAAAGGGAATTAAAGAACTGCTATTGTTAAGAAGTGTCGGGTACGATACCCCTAATAAATCACAAGTTCTTGCATGCGACAGAAATGTATTTTTTTCTTTTACCCCAAAAGTAGAAGAATGATGGTTTAGTTTTAATCTAACATTTTCCTCATTAAGTACTTTTAACATATGACCACCAAAAATACATTCACGTGATTGAAAAGTAACATCTAAACCATACAGTTGTTTTACCATAGTATGCTGAGGAAGTATTTCAAACTGTAAGGAATCGCTGGTTAAAATTCCGATATTCTCCATTAAAAAGAGAATAAACTCTTCTCCAACTACGTTCTCTATAGTTGCTATTTCAAGTACTTTATTTAAATCCCAAATAATATACCCAATTGCACGCATATTAAATTTGATGACTTTGTTATAGCAATAGGGTTTATATGATAATGAGGAAAGAAGGAACTTCCAGTATTCTGGTGTACGTTGCAATTTGCCGAAACAATTTCCGTATGTTCTGTCATAAGCCTGAGCGTAAATTTCCAAAAAAATTAAATCCCCGTCAGCAAATGAGTAACTATTCGAAACATTTAACTTCTTTGGTTTTTTAACATAAATCTGAGAATAAGTTGAGATACCATGAAATCCAAAACGAGTATAATAGTAATCTGCAGATCTTCGGGCAAACAAAACTGAAACATCATAACCTGATTTTTTGCAAAAGTCTAGTGTATAATCCATCAATTGAATTGAAAGCCCCTTCCCTCTTAACGCCGGCAATATGCAAACACTTGAAATTCCTGCCACTGAAAGTGTTTTGTCACCTTTGCACAAAGTACGTGGAACTATTCTTATTAAACCTGCTAGTTTTCCTTGATACTTTGCGAGCACAATATTTTCATACCTGAAAAATGGATCTTCCGCCCATAAAAAATATTTATTTTCTGTGTAACCATCTGATAAACTTTGGGGAGCGAATACCGAAAAAGCAAGATCAAATGCTGCCTTGAAATCTTCCTCTTTACGCACATGTTCTATAACAAAATCAACCATAGTTACTTTCAGTTTTTGCATGTAATATTTTACGCAATTCACATAGCCAAGCCTCATCTACTTCTTTGAAAATTGGAATCGGCAAAACTTTTAACATACTTCGGGAACCATCTTTTTGCATAATTTCAAACATCCTGAAACCACTTGTAATTCCTAACTGTCGTACCTTACTTTCTGTAATTTCAGAAAGGATAGGTACTACTGAAGGGAGCCTATCGCTAGGTTTTTCTAACTCTTTAATGGCGAGAGGCCAAATCAAGTCTAGTTTTTTTTTTTTATCTTCCACAAAATCATTCCATTTAGCTATGGCCGACATAATCTCCCCGGTTTGGAACAACGATGGTCTTCCAGTTACGCTTTCCGCACCCTGCCAGTAATTATAAATTGATGGGTTATTTTTTGACAATAATCTCAGTATCCATTGAAAAAAACTGCTGCCTTGTCTATCACGTATTTTTTTTACCTGAGATGCTTTTTCTTTGGTCCTACACCAAATAATTCCCCCAGATGTTGTCCCCAATATTTTGGGTAGAGACCATATTTCAAAACAACCGCCACCAGGGAATAGTTCCGTTCCTGGAATACACAAAGTATCAACACAATCCTCGATTGTATTTAATGGAAGATTTTTTTCTTGTACATATCCCCATTGATGGTAAACTATCCTTAAATCAGCATGAATTGCAGTAGGTCCTAATAGTGGAGTAGTTACACGAGAAACTGCTTCAATTACGCAATGGCTGGCATAAGGGAATAATCCTACAAGATCACCACGGGTTTTATTGCTCTTTTCAAGTGCTAAAGTTAATGCAGCCCTTCCGCTAGAACATAATACTGGATAACCAGAAGGAAACATTTCAAACAGTTTATTTTCAACCTGTTCAGTCGGTATTAACTTCCAGCAAGAAGTTAAGCCTTTTATTATTTTACTTTCAGGCCAAAGAAAAAATTTATTTATCACTATAAATATATAAGTAATTAACTTGATACTTTAGGCACCGCGTGTTCAAGAATAATTCGTGGGTATAAGTGTGAAGCAAAACCCTGTTTGAATTCACCTATCGATATTTCTTTGGCCGAAGGAACTGGAAAATGTTTTGGATAAGGACGTGCCCCTAATTTATACCATCTTACATCTCTCTTTTTCAATTCTTCAATAGCACGGTATTGAACCACATGACCTAATGGCTTATCAAACTGCTCCCTGTCATAAGCGCCAATAGCATACAGTCCTTCATCGCGTGTGAAATTAAATAGCCCCGCGCCTACCATTTCTCCATCTTTATTTTTGAGATAGACCAAAAAGGATCCCTTATTTAAAATATCAGTATATTGAATATCCCAGGTTTCGTCAGAGCGTGTTTTTCGTCCTGCTACCTGAAGATGGAGCGCCTTAAACTCATCCCATATTTCTCTATTATCGTAATCCAGCACACCCACATTCCAAAGCTTTTCTCCTGATGTTATCAGTGATTTAAAGCTTTTTCTAAACTGCGCTTTTATTTCAATCATGGTAAGGCTTAAATCGAGAAAAACCTCATGGTTCAACACGGGTTTTGCACCTTTAGCCATGCTTTGCTTATGCCATGAACTTAAGCCAATATTTCCCATGAAAGATTCCATACTGGTCCAAGTACTTTGTCCTGATAAGCTTAGTATTTGATCAGCGAAATTCTGACATCCTTTAATAATAATTTTTTCTGATGATGAAGCACATTTTTGAATAATTATCGGAGGCAGAACATTATTATCAAGAAAAAACAAATTTACCAGTCCATCATGAAGCGAAAGGAATAATGGCCATATAGCTATCGGCTTATTATCCCACATAATGATACATGACATATCATATATCTTTACGCCGTTACCGACCTGATACTCCAAAAGAAAATCAATATTATTGCATGTGTAAGCTGCCGGAATATACTGGCATCCAAGCAATATCTCATCCCACAATGTCTTGTTCCCATGCCTCAAAGACACGACTAAACCACTCCGCATGTACAATTCAATAATACCATCAACAGTTAGGGTTTCATTGATGTCCTTATTTATCATTGCTAAAGTCATCTGATAGATATTCTTAGTTTTTAATAACTCTTCCACAAAAGGGGAAACCAATTCCTTTAATTTAGCATTATCATCTACGAATTAAATAATCTGGTTTACAGTAAAACGAGGTGAAAGATGCTTGCATTTCTGAAATACAGCCCTGGAAAGAATTAAATCCTCAGGATTATCTTTAGTTAAACTACCAACCATATTTTTGATTCCAACGAGTATATCAATGTAATCAATGGAAAATTCCATATTTTAAGCCAATATTTAGCAGAATTAAAAATAAATCTATTCCAAACTATTGCTGGAAAGTAAAATATTCTTGCGGAAAATTCAATTAATAACTTTGCTTTTAAATCACTCAAGCCATAAAAATTATACTCGAAAATAGCAATTTTGCATTACTTTTTTGTTTTATTATCAAATTTTTAACAAACAATAAGTTTTATTTAATATTTAAAGTTTCATTTTTGACCCAAAATAAATATTCATTTCTTAAATAATTAAAGGTAGGTGTTCTGAAAAATAATATATTTTTTTAATCCAATTTATATGTATGATTAATAATTTTATATAAATTCTCCGCATGTTCCCAATCTTCAATTGTGTCTATATCCACAGTTTTATACTTTGGAAATTTATACCCAATATAATCTGTTAATGTTCCTGGCCCAATACTATTTTTTATAAAATTGGGTTTATAAACTGAAAATATCCCACAATCAAAATATGATTTATCTAAATCCTGAGAACGTTTAGCGAATCCCCCCTCAACTAATGGTAATAGTTCATTTTTCTTATTAACTTTCATAGCCCACTCTACTGGTACAGGTAATTCACAAATTGCAATCATAGATTTGTTTGTACCATTTTGAATATAAAAATCAGCAGCATTTAAAAGATCATTTTTTGAGATTAACGGAGAGCATGCCATAAGTAACCAAATCTCGTCATATACAAGGCCAAATTCTACTTCTAGTTTTTCAACTACATATTTTAATACAGGCATTAATGGAGTAAATTCATCTGATAAATAATCCGGACGAAAAAAATCAACAGATGCTTTACCTTCTTTTGTTGCAATCTCCTTGATTTCTATACTGTCAGTGGAAACATGAATTTCATCAAAAAGCTTTGAAGAAAATGCTGAATCAATAATGTATTCAATCATTGGCTTCCCGACAAATGATTTAATATTTTTATTCGGAATTCTTTTTGACCCTCCTCTCGCGGGAATAATAGCAAGTCTTCTTTTCATTATTTACTGATATTTAAATTAAGAAGCGCATTTATTGCATATTGAATATTTTCCGTGGAGGTAGCAAAACACATTCTAAGATAATTATCCATATTATCACCGAATGCAATGCCTGGAGTAAATGAAACTCCGGCAACTTCTACCAATTTTTTAGCGATAACCATTGAAGTTAAATTAAATGCCGATATGTCAATCAGTGTATAAAATGAACCTTCAGGTACAGTAACAGCCCCTTCTAACCACGTCCCTTTAATCTTTTCAATAATGTGATTCTTACGACTTTCATATTCTGCCCTCATTGATTCCGAATATAGCTGAACTTCTGTATTAGATAATGCGGCAAGTGCAGCCATCTGACTAAAAGGAGCAATACTGGTAATTGAAAATTGACTTAACTTAAGAAACTCGTCAATTAAGGTTTTTGATGCAACGATATAGCCCATTCTCCATCCTGTCATGGCGTGAGTTTTTGAAAAGCTGTAAGCCGATATTACATAGTCAAAGACCGATATGTCAGAAGCCATACTATAATGTTCTTTACCATTAAATGTAATTGTTTCATATACCTCGTCTGACAATATGTAAATTCCTTTAGCAGCTGCACCTTTAGCCAGCTTCAACAGTTCGTTTTTATCATATATTGCACCAGAAGGATTATTTGGAGTATTAATAATGATAAGTTTGGTAGCTGGTGTTAATCGATCGAGAATCTGGTCGGCGTCTAGCTGAAAAAGATTATCTAGGGTACTTAAAATTATGGGAACACCACCTGCCACAATTACATTAGCCTCATAAGCACGCCAATATGGCTCAAGGATTACACACTCATCACCAACATTAATCAAGGCTTTGATGGCTATATTAACACCATGAATCGCTCCATGTGTAATCAGTATGTTTTCCTCGGCGGAAACATGGATATTATTTTCTTTTGCAAGCTTCTGAGCTAATGCCAGTCTTAAAGGCATCAGACCCCGGCTATCACAATATTTTGTATTACCAGAAGTCAGATTTTTAATTGCTTCTGTAACGACTTTGTCATGGGTAGCAAAATCAGGATCGCCTGTTTGCATTTTTATAATTTTTTTGCCTGCAGCTTCCTGTGCCCGAACAAAGTCAGCAAAAGCAACTGAATAGGATTGCTTAATCAATAATAGATTATCTAGCATTAAACTAAAAATTATAATCCTTTACAGATGGCTTTAGAAAATCGTATCCGCATTTTGTATTATTCCGTTGCATGGGATCGGTTGGTGGCACCGCACAAAAGCCAAGCAACTGTTTTTGCTGATCTGTACATTGCCGATAAATATCGTCATTCATCGAACGTACTATATCCATAGAGGGCTT
>Ga0114968_10000364_pt1 | contig 33539 bp, 32 predicted proteins | sample M_130807_EF_Meta_FD_87020 | JGI IMG/M metagenome (GOLD analysis project Ga0114968, IMG submission 87020) | Freshwater microbial communities from Lake Montjoie, Canada to study carbon cycling - M_130807_EF_MetaG | ecosystem: Environmental > Aquatic > Freshwater > Lake | place: Lake Montjoie... | reverse complement strand
AATTTCTAATTAAAATTCTAATCATTCTGTTTTAAATTCTAAATTAGATAATCAGTTTCTATTTTAGAATTATCAAAATTTAAATAGATTTCTATCAATACTATATAAAGAACAATTAATATATTATATATTAATGGAACCTATTACTATTACCAATATCGAGGTTCTCTCTTTTTATAAAGAGAACCCTTCTATTGACATCACTGCTATCAATATTGCATTTATTGATATATTGAAAAAACTCTCAACAAACTTATCGCAAACTATCGGCAACACTGTAACATCACAAATACTCAATATTGTATCAGACATAAAGACAGATATCAAACAATTAGGTTCAAATATTACAATCAAGTTACAAGATATTAAAAAAGAATATATTGAAGATGTCAAAGTTATATTCACAATCAATCAGCATAATAGTAAAGAAATTCTTGATAAAAGTATAGAGAACCTTTTGAAAAATATCAATGACATTATTATACCAAGAAGCCAAGAACAATCTTATAAACAAATAGAACAATGTATCAAATTACATTGTGAAATAATTTCAGAAACTACACATAAATTTTTACAATTAAGAGAACCTGACAAAGATGATTCTAATAACGAATTGATTGAAAATATTGAAAAATCAGTTTCTGTATCAATAGGTTCTCTTCAACAATCTATTTTTTCATTTGTTCAAACATTTGAATCTAAAACACATGATAGTATTGAGAAAATGAATGAAAAAATGACTATTCAAAAAGAAGTTCAAGAAACTCTCAATACAGAACTAACTAAATTTTTGAATAAATATCAAAATAATTCATCAGTTAAAGGTGCAGTATCAGAGATTGAACTTTATTATATGCTACAACAAATTGCACCAAATGATGAAATTATTAGATGTTCAAATGAACCCAACACATGCGACATTAAACTCAATAGAAAAGATAGAACATTACCAACCATCTTATTCGAAAGTAAAGATTATGTTGCATCTGTAAATTCCGACGAAGTTGCAAAATTTGAACGCGACCTTCAAATAAAAAAATGCCATGGAATATTTATTTCTCAAAATAGCCCTATAACATTCAAGGACTTATTTCATATTGATATCATAAATGGTATTATTCATCTATATATTCCAAATGCAAAGTATGATACAGAAAAACTCAAATTAGCAATTCATGTAATTGACAATCTTTCGGAACGTATTTCTCAACTCATGATTAAAGATGACGATTTTGTAAGGTTCTCAAATGAAGATTTTGATGCATTGAAAGAAGAATATACAAAATTTGCAATAAAAAAAAGTGATATGATTGAATTTATTAGAAATATTTGCAAACAAATGGTCGAAAAATTGGAAGATATTCAATTACCGGTTCTAAAAAAAGTATTGGGTAATACAGATTCAAATGGAACAAACATTACATGTTTGTTATGTAATAAATTTGTGGCAAAAAACAAAGCGAGTCTTTCTGCACATATGAAAAAATGCAAACAAAGTAGTTCTATAACTATTTCTACGTAATGATACAATTTATTTTTATAAATTTAGAAATATTTATAAAAATATACAAAAATAAATAGAGAACCAACCTTATATTTTTATTGTTTTATTTTTAGGTTTTCTTTTTTTTCCTGTTTTTTTTCCTGCTTTTTTTGTTTTTTGTGTAAGTTGTTGTTTTGTCATATATTGTTTTGACGCATTTTCATAATAATTTTCGTTTAATTTTTGTACATATTTACTTCCTGGTCTGTATTTATTATGCATCATCCAGTGTTTAATTGTATTTGTAGCCAATGATTCTAGTTCCTCTGCTAAACTCAATGATGTCATTATATATTTTTGATATTCATAATTCACCGATTGTTGATATATATGATTCATTGGAATTATTACCTCAAAACTGTCATTATATACATACGTTCTCTGCAAAAATAAAATATTTTCCAATTTATCTTTATTTACAAATGTCAATATCCAATTTTTATTTTTTAATTTCATATCTTTAAGTAAGACAAATTTACCAAAAAATTTATACACATTACCAACAGTAATTTTTTTTCGGTCTATCTTTAATTCTGGATATATACTTGTTATCATTTATATATTATAAATGATAAAATATTCCATTATTTATACAAAAATATATTTTATTATTATATAATGCGTTGTCCCAATGGTTATAGACAAAATCCTCCAAAATCGGGTAATTGTGTTGCAAAAACAGCCAAAAAAATGTCTTTGAAAAAAGATGCTACAAGTAAATCCCCAAAAAAACGTTGCAAAAAAGGAACAAGAAAAAATAAATTAGGAGAATGTATTCCACATAATAAAGGAAAGAATATTAAGTCTGTAAAAACACTTTTAGATGAAGTATTATTAGATGATATTCAAGAAAATAATTTAGATTATGCTAAAAAAAATTTTACAAGATTCAAAGATGAAAACATTGAATTGATTAATGAGTCAATTATTACTATTCAAACAATGTTGAATCAAGATCCCGATTTTGATAAAGAAGATATAAATGCATACCTTGAAAAAAATGGATTATTAAATGAATTATATAAATTTGACAAGAAATTTTATTCAAAATCATTTTCAAACTCATCAAAATCATCATCAATGTCTTCCAAATCAACATATTCACCAAAATTTTATGATGTTGCTGACAAAATTTTCAGCAATTACAAAAAAAATAAATTTATACAAAATAAAGAAAGGAAAGACAAAGATAAAAAAGTTCAATCATACATTGACAAACATAAAACTACATTAAATCCAGGTGACATTCTCTTTGTTGGCAGTACAAATGAATCACGTCAATATGAAGAAAGTTTCGTAATTATTAGTAATGACTATAAAGGATTGAAACGTGGTGATGGCGCTGTTCATTTACCAGTGATGTTTAGAACAGAAATTCCTGAAAATATCAATTATAAAAAAATGTTTGATGATATTGAAGAAAAAATGATCGATAGTAGTCCCGATGAAGATGATTATCTAATGTATTTCGATTTCTTCAATACTGTAGAAGGCCAAGAAAAAGAAAATATTCAAGATGCTATTCATGAATATGAAACTTTAAATTTATTATAATTATTATCAAAAAATTACATAATACAATAATCAAAATTCAGAAATAAATTTTGAGAACCTACCTTCAATTATAATACAAACAATACAAAATAATTAAACACTAAAATAAAAAATTGAAATTTTTTATTTTATTTATAAAGTAATACACAAAAGAATATGGAACATATAATGACATTTCAAAAACGAATTGGTGTTGATATTGGATATCATGGTTCAAATATTCATCCACAAGATGGAGAGGGATGTATCGGTAAATCAGGAATCGACAAGTCATTTTCATTAGAAAAAGTCATTGAAATCGCCTATAAAATGGAAGATAGACCAAACATCATAATCAAAGCCGGTAAAAATGCAAAATGGTATTTCAAATCTTTTCCAAAAGACAAAATCGAAAATGAAATAATTAAACAGAATTGGAGAGACACTACCCGATCCACAATGTATATCATTGAATGGGATTGAAACATATATTTTATACATATGCTAATAATACATCATCATTAATCACTCCATTCAATGTAGAAAACTTATAATCTTTATTTATAGATAAAATAAATTCTTTTATTTGTTGTAAAAAATCAATATTTCCATAACTAGTCTCACCCCAAGGGAATGCTTGTTTAATTATTCTCAAATCGTCAATCAGTATTACATTATCTTTTCTTTCAATACTTTTTATTGCATCTAATTCATAAAATAGAGGACATTTCTTTTTATAATTATGTATATTATTATTATCTACATGTGCATCGAGAAAAAATATTGTTTTATTATTAAAATCATTACTCATTATGTATTTTTTCATGTTCGTGCTATCATCCAAATATAAATTATATTTACCAGTAATTATATGTTCTTTAAAAATATCATTACCCAAGTCAACCCAATCTTTTCTAATTTCAATACAATACACTTTATCAAATCCACAAGAGACTGCTAATTTACTAGATACATCACAACGTGGATCGTATAAACCAGTTTCAAAATAATTTACACATTCATGCATTTTTCTCAAATTTTCTAAATCAAATGAAATAGGCATATATATTATTTATATGAATTATGATTGAATGAATAAACGCGTAAACGCAAATAAATACCAACATAATATTATTATTATTTTAGTAGTAGGATAATAGGTTCTCTATTTATTATTTTTATTTATCAAAAATAATAAAAGATTATATCCAATGAATATATAAATGATTGCAAAATACAAGAAAGGTGATATAATAAAACATAACGATGATTCAACATTGAAAAGACAAATTCTAGAAATTTATTACAACACAACTAAATGTGGCGGTTATATTGAAGACATATATTATCAAACTCTTATTGTATCAACAACCAAAGATATACCGCCTCCTACACAAATAAATGAAATTGCAATAGATAAATATTATACCAAAATAGAAAGATAAAATTGTAAAAAGAGAACCTATCAAGTATGTATTTGTTATTTGGTTTGATAATAATTGAATACAAAAAATTGAAAAAATTGAAAATGTAATACATAAAATAATCAAATATCAAAACTATCAAAATGTCAAATCATCATTTAATATCAGCAAGACGCGAATCAGTTATACAAGCATATGCCTCTGCAAAAGCAGAGAACCATCTTCGTTATTTGGAAGGCGATGATAAAGCTACTGTTGAATATATTTTTCAGAATCAAATGGAAGATGCCAACAATATTGTCGATTTATTTTATAAAGATAATTGTCAAGTTGTAAGCATTCAAAAGAAGACAAAAGTAGGTGCCGATGGTCTAATGATTGAAATAGCCAAGCTTCTCACAACTCATATTGACGATGAATTTGTTGTGAATCCAAACAATGTCCGTATAATTACGGGTATGAGTAACGCCGGTTGGGAGAAGGATATGATCGACAAAGCTCCTAATTGTTTCAAAAGCAAAATTTTCCACCACGGTAAACTGTCAAGAGCAGATCTTATCAGTATTCAAAATGGTCTCATTATTATCGACGAGATTGATACTGGGGACAAAGAGTTTCAGGTTCTCCATACAACTTTAAAGGAAGCAGGTGTTCTTAACGTTGACCATATGAAAAGGAATAAAAATTTGTTTGTATTTATTAGTGCTACAATGATAAAGGAACTGTACGATCTATATAGATGGGGCGACTTGCACAAATTATATGCCATGACTATACCGCCTTCATATTTCGGTCACAGTGATTTCTTGGCAATGAACATTATCAAGGAATTTTATCCTTTGAAAACGAGTCAAAACGCCGACAAATGGGTACAAGAAGATATTGTGGATAATTACGGTCATAATTACAGAGTTCATATTGTTCGTGTTATTGCAAAAAACGTCGATATCGTCCAAAACGCGTGTATTCGCAAAGGTGTCATATTCAGAAATCATACATCCACAGACAAATTATCACAAGAAGACATCAAAGAGTTCTTCAAAGAACCTCTAACTCAACACATTGTTCTCGGTGTAAAGGGGTTTTTCAGAAGAGCAAATCTCATTCCAAATCGATGGAAGCTTCGCATTGGAGCAACTCATGAACTGTATACAAAGACAGTTGATAATAATGTACAAATTCAAGGACTCACTGGGCGTATGACAGGATATTGGAGAGAATATATCGCAAATGGACATAAAACTGGACCACACAGGACTTCGATAAAAGCGATAGAGGAATATGAGAAAACATACATTGACCCTTTTGGTATTAATTCTTACAAAACATCTGGTTTCAATAAAAAAAACGGAAAAGTCACTGCTGATTCAACTATGCTTTCTGTCAAGAATATTGAAAATCTATTGGCGGTCGAATTGCCATATTGTACACAAGAAAAAGTTGATATTAATTTGTATAGGATATATGACAATGAAATCACAGCAAAAGAAGTTTGCGAATTACTCGAATATCCATTCAGAATTACAAAAGAGAATGAAAATGGATTCAAAGAGACTTCTCTTAATAAAAAGACTTCTGTTGTTTCACTGAAAGACGCAGTAAAAAAAGTGCCAACAGCATATGGTACAAATGATGGTACAAGGGTTTATAGAACATATTATCCTTGTTATGTCGATACAAGTGACAATACAACTCTTCGATTTGTTGTTATTATTCGTCCGGGAACAGATGTTGCAAAACTTTCAGAATGCGATTCAAAATATATTTCTATTCCATTTTCATTTTGATTCTATGATACAAAAAAATGAAGAGTGATTATTAGTTCATTTTTATTAACACAATATATTTTTCAAACACAACTCTGAACAAAATGTTTTGGAATACAAATGTAATATTTTTAATACAATTGTAATCTATAATGGTAAGGTTATAATTTCATTTAGTAATATATTTGCTTTTTATATAATGATGCTTATTGTACAACCTATTTTCACTTCTCAAAATATTATTGACATAACAAATTACATTAATGCTTACAGAGTAAAAAATCAAGCTCCGCATATAGAATGGGATAATACCATTGCATCATTTGCGCAAAATTGGTCTTATTATATGACAACGAATAATGTTTTCAAGCACAGTGGTACACCTACATACGGTGAAAATATTTCGTTTTTTCAAGGATACGGTACAGAAGTAATGAAATTGATATTCTTGGCAATAGATGGCTGGTATAATGAAATTTCATTATATGATTTTTCGAATCCAGGTTTTTCTGATGCAACTGGTCATTTCACATGTTTGGTTTGGCTTTCTACTACAAAATTTGGTATTGGTGTTTCGATAAATCAAACAACTAATCAAGCATATATTTCCTTCAATAGTTATCTACCTGGAAATATTATTGGCGAATTTGATAAAAATGTATTACCATTGGCATCAATTCCTCCAGTTCCAGTTCCCGTTCCTCCCGTTCCTCCCGTTCCAATTAAAACAACAAATAAAAAAAATGTTGTAAATGAGTTATCAAGTATTATAATTCAGATAAATAATAGAAATAATCCAAATAGTATAATAGAAAATATAAAAAAGATTATTGTTGAAATTGAAAATAGTTCTCCTTTTTAATTTTCAAATACATTTTCATATAAACATTCAATATAAGTGAAGTATAGTTCTCCATTATTCGATTTTTATTTTATAATTTATTGAAAATTACAAAATAAATATTAATTTATTATCAATATCTTTTCTTGCTTTTATTGTTTTTCTTGCTTTTCTTGCTTTTCTTGTTTTTCTTACTTTTCTTGCTTTTCTTGCTTTTCTTGCTTTTCTTGCTTTTCTTACTTTTCTTGCTTTTTTTACCTCCCGAAGAACTTGGTTGTTGTGTATCTTCAGATAATATACCGAAATTTACTAATTTATTTGTAAAAACTTCTACTGCACCCCATAGTAATAATGGTCTAGCTGAATATGAAGTAATTAATTGAGTAAATTCTGTAAGTGCTTCAGTATCAAGTGTTATTATTCTATAAAAATTAGCAATAAGTTTTTTTTGTATATCAATCCAAAGGCTACATAGAGGATTTGTACCAAGTTTATTAAGAAACCAATCTGTAAAGGCATTCCTACCTACAGGCGAACATTCTCCATTTATAATTTGTGTTATTCCTTCTATAATTTGATTTCCTGCAGACGATGCAACTAAATATCCAACTAACAACCACACAAAAAGTTTGACATGGTTTCTTGTCAATATTGCTCCGCCTATAATTTTACCATCTTCTGAACATACATTTAACTCTTTTATAATGTTCTCAATTTCTTTTTTATTATCAGGAGATTCACCTTCCCAAATTTCTTTTGCTTTTTCTTCATCAAATATCAGACATTTATCAGACATATAATTATATAATTACTAAATATATAAATATATAAATATGAGTAATATACCCTTAATCATTCAGATACCAAATGCAAATAGTCAGCCTGTTCGTAATATATTGAATAATGGAATCTTGAATTCTACGCATGCAATGCCTATGAAAAATTTGACCAGCGACAACGATTCAACTTTTGGATTAAATCGCATGTTATTTCTCCGGTCTTACCAACCACCCGTGAATTATTCGCAGAGTCAATTAGGAAAAGAAATCATTCAGCGTGAATCTCCAGGAATTCGCAATGGATTCATATTAGACGGTGCCAAAACAGTGAAACAAAAGAAATGGATTGGTGGTAATCGTGACGCATCTGACATTGTTTCTAGAAGAAGGGTCAGCACAAGTGGAGCTGTTCTTTCGAAACTTGGCGCTCAATCTTTCAAAAATCCGAATGACAATAATCCGCGTATAGAGGCATTGGCTCGTGTGAGAGGTGGTGGCGCTTGTGTTCCTAAAAAAGTGGCGAATCGTCCTGTGAATTGGCCATCCCAACCGACCTATTATCGCATTATTTCGGCAGGATTATCTGCAGTAAATAATAGTTCATTAGTGAGTGCACCAGGTGGTTCTACTGCAAACGGTGTTTCACCTGGTTTTTATATTACTAACAATAATAAAATAGTTACTTTAGCAAATCTTACACCATTATCGACTTTCAAAATAAGTTATAACGTATTGACAATTGATAGAACAAATGGTTCAACTACATTTACAAATTATGATATATTCAATAATAGCGCACGTCAAACTGCAATGATTAATAAATTAAATGGTCTTACATCATCTGTCATTGTTATCATTGCGACTTTTAATGAACCTGAATCAGTTGGTACTATCGGACCATTGAGTCAAAATTTTGTTGATGCAATGAAACGATGTGGTGCTTCTGCCGGTTTTGGATCTAGTAATGGAACTTATAGTCCTACAAACTATAATGGATTTATTCGATATCGTGGTGCTTACGTACTAGTAGGAATTCCAGGAATTGGTACAGGAAATGGATTACAACGTTATGTTGGTACTGCTATTTCTAGTGGTGATCCAAATGCAGTTGTTGATTTACGAATTTCTGTATCTGGTGGAAAGTATACATATATTTCCGGATAATATGGATAAGAATACCAACAGAATATTTCATTATTTTATTATTTTTATAAAATTATAAATTTTTATAATTTTATCAACCGTGACGTAGGGTTTTGGTTTTATTCAATGCGGAAAGTTCTCTCTATTTATTCTAATTGGTTTATGGTCCCGGTGGTCCCGGTGGTCCTGTTGGTCCCGGTGGTCCCGTTGGTCCTGCTGGCCCAGGTGGTCCCGGTGGCCCTGCTGGTCCTGCTGGTCCTGTTATACCGGTATCACCAGTAACACCGGTCGGTCCTGTTTCACCACTTGGTCCTGTTATCCCGGTATCACCAGTAACACCGGTCGGTCCTGTATCACCAGTAACACCGGTCGGTCCTGTATCACCAGTAACACCACTTGGTCCTGTATCACCAGTAACACCGGTCGGTCCTGTATCACCACTTGGTCCTGTTATACCGGTAACACCCGTAGTACCAGTCGGTCCTGTATCACCACTTGGTCCTGTCGGTCCTGTATCACCAGTGGGTCCTGTTATCCCGGTATCACCTGTTCCGCCCGTAACACCAGTGGATCCTGTAACAGAAGTAATACATGAACCGGTAGGACCAGTAGGTCCTGCAGGACCAGGAGGCCCTGGTGGTCCAGGACGTCCTCTTATATAATATTCGCTGTAATCACTGTAGTCTGAATTACTGTCAAATGAAAATCCAGAAACGTAATCAGGAATATTTTTATTATACGATTTTTTACATATCATATTATCATTGTCAAAAGAGAACCCAGATGTATAATCAGGAAAATGTTTAGAGAATGACTTTTTCTTGTAAATTTTTTCAGGATAAATGTCTGAAAACTCTCCGCCATCATTTCATCCACGGTGGTGTCTGTCACCACTCCTGCTCCTGCTCCTGCTGCGGCTGCGGCACTCCTTCCTTCGACCACGTCTTTCTCCCTCATAGCTGTAAATATTCACATCACCGTTTCCATTTCCAGGACCATTTTGGTATCTCGGCGCATTACCATACCCATATCCGGGTCCACCATAAGGACCGCCATAAGGGCCAACACCAGGGTATCCGAAACCGGCAGCCTGTCCAGCCAATAGAGGATTGAGAACAGGCGAATATCCAAGCTCGGCTTGTTTCAACAAATTGTTGTCATTGACCTCATTCGAAAGTTTGTCGCGAAGACGGTCACGATCAATCAAATCGACCTTTTGTTTCACCTCGCAGCAGCACTCCATCATCTTCTCGGCAAGTGTATGCTGTGTCTTGAGTGCCTCGTATTTCGCCTCGGCCAATTGCGAACTAATAACAGAACCTAATTTCTGCTGTTCTAATTGATTTATAGAAAAGTGTTGAGATGCTTGAGTAGCCAAATCCGATTTGGCTTTCTGAAGCTCAAGCTGATTCATGGCAAAATGATTATCACCTTTGCTAGCGAGATACTCTTTCACACGCTGCTGCTCCAAAAGAAGATTGGAATAGTGAAGCGAAGCCTGGTTCTCAATGCAAGATTTTGCCTTTTGGCTTTCTAGCATTGTCTCGGCATATTGACTATCGGTTTTACTCATCATGTATGCAGAATTTTTGGTCTGTTCCAAAAGCGCCTTTTGCTGTTCTAATTGGAGAGAAGCAAAGTTATTATCTACCTTATTGAATAAGTGTCCAGTTGTTTTGGTTTGTTCCAAAAGCGCCTTCTGTTGCTCTAACTGGAGAGAAGCAAAGTTATTATCAACTTTGTTGAATAAGTGTCCAGTTGATTTGTTGCTTTCCAAAAGAGCCTTTTGCTGCTCTAATTGGAGAGAAGCATACTGGTTATCAACTTTTCCAAATAAATGACCAGTCTGTTTGAAATTCTCGTGAAGATTCTTTTGCGCTTCTAATTGGATAGAAGCATAATGGTTATCTGTCTTACCCATAAGGTGTCCACTTGTTTTGGTTTGCTCAAGAAGAGCCTTCTGTTGCTCTAATTGAAGACCAGCAAATTGATGACCGGCTTCTTTTGAAATATTAGCAAATCCAGTAACAACTCCTGTTCTTGATTCCCAAGCAGCATTAGCGACTTCTGTACGAATATCCGAACCATTTTTATCAACAGATGTCAAAAGAAGACCCGCATTTGTTTGAATTTGATTTCCAATATCACGACGCACATCCGCCATTCTCACTTGGTTCTGTCCATCAAGAGAAACAGTTGTCAAACGACCTTCGCCAGCATTTCTCTCAATTGACTGAAGATTCAATCCAGATGTACGCTCAACAGCAACGGCAATATCACGGGCTTGGTCCGCAGCAAACTGTCTTGATGCAGCATCTGTTGTAATAGTTGTCATTCTGTTCTCGGCAGCAACGCGCTCAACAGAAGCAAGAGTATTTCCACCTGTGCGTTCAATAGCAGTGGATAATTGATTACCGTTGCGTTCAGTAGAAGCAACAGCTTGGAATCCATTGTGGTCAACATTGCGCATTATATCACGAGCATAATCACCTGCAGCTTGTCTAGAAGCAGCATCAGCGGTAATAGTAGTAATGCGGTTCTCACCTGCAATTCTCTCAATAGCAGTCTGTGTATTACCGGCAGTTCTCTCTGTTGCGTTAGAATTTAAAAGATTACCACGTTCAATAGCATCGCGTAATCCAAGTGAAGACTGTGTAATACCTTTGATAATATCATTATTAGATCCAGTAATTTCGCTTGTCAAGTGACGGTCAGTAGAATATATTTCACTGGTTAAATTACGGTCAGCATGGTTGATAGCACCTTGTGTAAAAGCCGCAGTTCTCTCTGTTGCATTTGAATTCAAAGTATTACCACGTTCAATGGAATCACGTAATCCAAGTGACGACTGTGTAATATCTTTAATAATATCTTTACCGACTGCATTGACCTCGCTAGTCAAATGACGGTCATTCGAATAAATTTCGCTGGTTAAATTGCGATCAGTATTACTAATAGAAGTCAATACATTAGAGTTATCGTAGTTGTTGTTGTAAGGATAGTAGGACTGCTGGGTAAAAGGCGGAAGCATAGTAGAAGTGGTCGTCGAAGTAGACATTTATAATAATCCCGCAGATAATATTTTGAAATTGCTAAATGTTTATTACCATTTACCATGTAAAATTGTAAATTATTTTTTACAATTGTAACTACAAATATTAAAATTGTAAATCGAATTTCACACAGTGAATTATCAATTACAAATGTATTTTTTCAAGTGCATTATAAGTAAGACATTTAGAAAAAAAGTATAAAAACTATGTATAAAGTATATAGTATATAATGATGAATATGAATAGTTTATCATATCAAAGTAAATCGCAATCACCTTTACACATGATGTACAATGAAAATTCAAAGATTGAAATTACAAATTCAAAGATAATAAATTTTTATAGTTCGCATCCAAATATCAACATTGAAGAAATAAACTTGTACATGATCAATATCATTTTGGCAAATGAAACCAAAGATTTGCCGAATTTTGAATCATCGACATTACCAAAACTCGATAAAAGTACCAAAAAAACATTTGATATTAAAAATATATTGTCAAATATTTTTCCTACTGCAGAGATTGTACCAAAAATAGATTCAGAAGATATTATTCACATAAAGAGATTGAAAAAAGCGAAAATCTTATTGAAAAATATCGATATTGAATCCAATATATCACATGAAAACGTATCTTTTTTCAATGATTACATTGAAAAAGAAAATTGCTGTGGAATTATGTTATCTCAACATTCCGGTATTTCAAATAAAAATCATTTTCAGATTGATATCTGTAATAATAATATTGTTGTTTATATTCATAATGTCAATTATTGCGAATGTACCATTTCAAGCGCTATTGATATTATCGATAATTTGTATGATAAAATACAAGAGTTCTCCCAAAAATACGGAGAAAATTATACTATTCCGAAAGATTTATTGGATAATATCAACAATGAATACCAAAATTTCATAAACCAAAAAACAAATATTATCAATATGTCAAAAGAGTACCAAAAGAATTTATTATCACAATTGGATAAATGTAATTTTCCTTCATTAAGTCTTTTTTTATCTCAAACTTATTCAACATCTATAAAAAAATCATGCTTCGATTGTAAATTATGTAACAATTATTATGCAAATAATTTGAAGGCACTAGCTGCTCACAAACGTGGATGTGCACGTAAAAATAGAACACTCACAATTTGAATCTTTTACTTTAACCCTTTTCTTTTGGAAATTATTCCAACCATATATGAGTGTTCAGGGACTTGTATTTTTTCTTTACAAAATAAAACCCACAACCATATATTTTTTGATTTTTTCATAATTTTGTATATAATATACACATATATACAAAATCATATATTCAAACAATCTTCGATAAATGTCTCTGTTGTCGGCGCCGTTTGTTTCACATATTTACCTTTCAGTAATAAAATCACAATTCGGTCCAACATTGCCTTATCTGCATTCAATGTCAAAATTTCACCTGTTTTTATATTGAATATTTTCACCTTTTTGGAGAACCCAGGAATCATTGTACGCATTATCCACGCATATATAATGACTTGTAACATATGATCTTGCGAAATAACGCTCGTACATTTCAATTCCCACATCGTTTTTTCAGTCAACAAATCCGTACGCGCAGTAAAACGAAACAAGTCGCATGGAAAATCCGCACGCAAACAATCATCTATATTGACATGTGCATTCAAATCCAATTTATGTATGACCGTTTTCTCTATTTCCGGTCGTGCATTCATACATTCTTCTTCCAATACACTCAATAATCTCTGTTTGCATTTTGCCAACACATTCTGCGTCAACCATCCATATTCATCGCCACCTATCTGTTTCAATTTGAAATACAATTTCTCTTGTATTGCCACGTATACGTTCGCCATATAAAGATAATTCTCCATCGTTTCACATTCCGGATCCAAATTATCCACCACTTGCCTCAAAAAATTATGAGAACCTCCACGCAAGTTCTCTACTGCATCATCTATCAATTCATATAATAGCGATATATTTGCACTTCCATTCGACCATTTATTCCTTATATAGTCATAATACATTGCAGGAATTGCAATTCCATTTAAATCGCTCACATCTTCATAATATCCCATTTTCGTTTTTATCACTGTCGGTATATTCAACTCTTGCTCCAAGGTGTTTTCCCGCTCTTTTACAAATAGCCCGTCCAACAATGGCGATATTTCTTCCAATACTGATTCCGGGATGAATTTTATCATATCCGTCGGCGTTGTCTGGTGTATTTTCACCTTTGTATTTGCATTGTTCTCTACACGTTCGTAAAAAATCGTCCTCGGTTGTCCTCTGAAATCAATATACGGTTTCTGTTTCATATCGCGATGCGTAAATTTCAAAAATGTAAACGGCATATCGTCACTATTTTCTCCACTTTCCAACAGAAACATTTGTTTGGTTGCGCGAGTTGTCGCCACATACAGCGTATTCGGACACTTGTCTTGGTCCAATTTTTGCGCAAAAAATGTGAAATACGATTGGTCGAATCCGACGACGAATACATAGTCTCTTTGCCGCCCTTTTACACAGTGAAATGTAGAGAACACGACTTTGCCTTCCATTACTTTTTCGTCGATTTTGTCATTTTCAAACATGGGAACATGACACGGAATTCCGGCTTCTGAAAGCGCGTTCTCTATTTTTCGTATTTGACTATTGGGCCCTTTCACTGATGCTCCCAGAACGAAAATTTGACTCGGATTTATACCACGTTTCACTAATTCGCGAATATAAAATACGACACTTGTTTGCAATCTATACATGGAATCGCGCATATATACAACCGGATCTCCTTCTTTACATGCCAACAGACGATTATCGCCTAGCATGGCCTCATTCACGAAATTGGCCATCGGTTGCGTAATTCGATACGACATTTTCAGCGTGCATTTTGCAAATTCGTCGCACAATAATTGCGGATATTTTGCCCATATTTGGTCAGCGTGCGTCAAGAAGCGAATATCAGCACCTTTAAATTCATACAGTCCTTGCATATAATCACCGAGAACCATTAATTGAAAGTTGGTTCTCATATCACGCATATATTTCACAATCAATTGGAAATAGAGAAGTGTCATATCTTGCGTTTCATCGAGAACAATCACATCTTGTGATTGTATTGGCGTCATTGGTTGCAAATGTTGGTGCAATAAATAGCGAATACCAGTGTCTGTATGTGCAATTGGTGTATATTTGGCCACGGCCAGACTGTGATATGTATGCACAACCAAGTTTTTTATTCCAAGTTCTCTCACTTTTTCTTTGACTTCTTTACGTAAAGACGCATTGTAAGTGATTTGCAAGAACCTTTTTTCAGGTATTTGAATGGCTGCAGAAAGAATAGTTGTGGATTTGCCTGAACCTGCACATGCGTCTACGACAACATTTCGCCCATTTTTTACATGGTCAATGATTATTTGCTGTTCTTCACTTGGTTGATTCATAATTGTATTTTATATAAAAGAGAACCCATTATTTTATTACGTTTTTTGAGACATAATAAAGTTTATATTACCAAAATACCTTATCTTATAAAAATATCAAATATTATTATATATAAATACACGATAAAAATGAGTATTGTAGACAATTATTTCAAATTATTAAACGATAAACGCGAATATTTAGTAAAAATATTTGCCAACTTAATCATACAATTGGGAGTCACTTTTTATGTTGCGTTCAAAATTACGAAACTGAATTTGTCTTTTTTGATGATGATATTTGTATTCGGTGTTCAGATATCCATTATTTTCTTACTGCACATGACATCAAATATGGGGTTACAATTCCTCATGTTTTTAGTATTTTCAAGCATGAATGGTTTGATTGTAAGCTTTTTTGTAGGAAAAAATGCAAAAACCATGAAAATAATGAAAGACGTTATTAAAATTGTCGGTATAATATTTTTAGCCATGTTTACATTGGGAGGTCTTCTTCTTGCCGGTGGAATTGCTTTTGGTACATGGGTTCTCATTTTCATGATTGTTTTACTCTTGTTATTTTTATTGTATAGTTTTTTTGGCAAAAATATGCAGTTTATGTACATATTTGGTTGTGCTATTTTCACTGCATTGATTGCAATTGATACAAATATGATTTTGCAGGATAATTATGAAGAAAAGAATACACCTATCAATGCATCTATGCGGTATTATTTAGATATTTTGAATTTGTACAAATTGATTTTTAGAAAGAAACTTGGTAATAAATAATAAAAATTGATTCACTTTTTTATTTTGTATGATAATGCACAGACACAACAACAACAACAACGCAAAATGACCACCGATAACAAATCAATCATTGAAACGACTTTGAACGACCAAGAAAAGGAAGACCTCATGAACGCAATCAAAAATGCACAAGAATTAGGACAAGAAGAGCAAATATATTTGGAATTGGAGAAAATGTTTATCAGATATCCAGCCAAATTCGAAGAATTGGAGCGCGAAATTATGAAATTATTCAAATCTGAATCTCAAGAAAAAGACGGCGAAACTGGAGGACTAGTAAGATGCATAACTGAATCCACGCCTTCAGCGGTATCAGCGAGAAGAGTACCAACATATTCTGATAATCCGTTTTTCAAACCCGTGGAATTTACAAGATTTGACTATGAAAGATAATGCAAATATAAATAATAAGCAGCAAAATTCAATAAAAAGAGAACCTCGTATATGAATATATCGTAATTGTAGGTAGTACTTATAACAGTCAAACATAAAAATAGGAGTTGAAGTGCCAACATGAATTTCGTAATGTTGTTATTCGATACTATAATACTCGAATGCGAATGCCAAACCATAAAAAATAGTATAGATAGGAATGCAAATCCGGCAAAGAAATAATGCATTTGCATTTTTTCATTCACAAAAATCAAAGCATATATGTTTGCAAGTAGAAATAATATTGTGAAAAATGAAACCGCATCTTTTCGTTGATATTCGTAAAGAGCTGTGAAAATACCCATTGCAATCATTGCGGTAAAAATTATGTATTTGCATGTATCGTCACAAATTATGGATGACAATGATGTATTAGGGGGGGGGGGCTGTATAGACAATATATATAGGTACTAAATAACAGCAAATCATTGCAAATAATAATATGTTTTTCATATATTGTAGGTTCTCTTTTTTTGTTTTACTGTTGTAATTTTTGTTTACTATTGTAACTTTTTGTATTCGGTATTTGAAAAATGTTAAAAGGTGTATAATAAATGTGTGTGTGACAATGTAATAAAAATATGACATGATTTTATCCATCCATCCATGTCATATTTCGTCTATTTTTTAGTATCCGATTCCGAATCAACTTATATTGGCGCTACCGTCGATTTAGATCACAGGTTAAGGCAACATAATGGCGAAATAAAAGGCGGTGCCCGTGCTACATCTATAAAAGTCGCTCAAGGCCAAACTTGGCGCAGATTCTGCCACATTGCCGGGTTTCCGTCTTGGCAGGCCGCTTTACAATTTGAATGGCGTTGGAAACAGATCAGTCGCACTAAATTCCCGAAAAAAATGCATCCGGTTGAACGGCGAATAGAAGCATTAAAGATGCTTTTGGAGTTAGACAGACCTACTACTAAAGCAGACGCATACAATGAATGGCCTTCAGGTGGTCCTAAAATCTATATTGAAGTTAATCATCCATTTTTTGCATCATTCGACAGTATTACCTAGACATTAATATTGACTTACTCATCTTTGCAGTCCGATTTCTTGGCACGAAATTCTTATTATATTCAATCGCATTCAATAATCGTAACTGTTTTTTCGCCTTTTCTTTTGTTGTGCATTTGGCGAAAACGCGTTTTGATTTTCTATTCATCACTTTGTAACAATTTTTTTTCGGAATTTTGCGAATTGTATATGGCATTTTTGATTATACATTAAATCAATATAATTATACAATCAACAAATCTCTCTCTTCAAAACTTTGCGAAATGAGGTTTTACAATTATATGAATGTTTGACTTGAATTTCTTTTCCATTATCTTCAAATATATCAATATGTGTCGCTCCATCCCCGTAACCATATATTTCATGTCTTATGAATTTACCAACATATATTGGATTTTTGGTATAAAATCTTTCGTTTTTTTCTTTATATGTTCCTTCTGATCGTGTATATTCTGCAGTCTCATAATAATAGCCTGGTTCTGGTGAAATACGGAAAACTTCTACTTCTTGCATTTATTATTTTCTATTTTGAATAAATTATATATCAATTTTATATAATTTATTGATGAATACTTATTACAACATTGATAAAAAACAACCAGATCAACTTATTCAAGCATTAGATTCTCTTGGTATTCAACAAAAACCTTTGAAAAGAATAGATAAAATGATATGCAGAGGAGTTCCAGGATTAAGTATGGATTATTTACTTCAACAAAAAAGTAATAATATTACTATTTACATTGAAAATTCTTCCAAAAAATTGGTCGGAATTGTCATTTTTTCTCTTCATAAAAAAGTTGTGAAAATATATGTTTTATGTACAATAGCGGGATCTGGTCAAGGCACAGTATTGATAAATATAGTAAAAGATTTTTCCAGGCATATAGGTGCGACTAAAATTAAATTGGAAGCCATTCAATCTGTAATTGGTTTTTATAGTAAAATGGATTTTGTACCAACAGGGAATAATACAACTAGATCAATAAATATTAGATCGACAACTTCTTCCTCTTCGGATTCTTCTGATTCATCGGCATCTGAATCTCAATCAAAAAAGGTGAAATATTTAGAGATGGAATATACAATTAAAAGGCAAGCATCAGTCGCATCAGTCGCACCGGTCGCATCAGTCGCATCTGTAATGAAAATACCTACAAGAAAATATTCATTGCAACGTCCACGTTCGTATAATAGTAGAAGATCGAAAGAATCTCGAGCATCTCGGGCATCTAGAGCATCTAGAAAATTAAGAAATACCTTTTAATGAAATGAAATAAAATATGAATCATAAATCGTAAAGCAATTTGAAATTCAAACAAAACGAATAATTCGCATTGTTCATATCCACAATACGTCCATATTCATCGAAAAGTCTGATTCGCAACCTCTGTATGTCCACTGGTCCAAAATATTTCCGCGGTTCAGAGACTATATTCAAGTCGTTTTCCATAACTACACTGAAATACGTGCCTTTTACCGAAATTCTTGCCAAAATATTCGGATTGAGAACCGATTTTTGAAATGCCGACATGAAATGATTGTTTCCACTATTATGATAATCGTCGATTGCAAGAAATAAATAGCGCACTGTCGCCGGTTCTATAATTGTATCTGCCGTATATTTTGTAGCACCTTCATAAATCGGTCGCTGAAATCCCAAGTTCCATCCCAATTTCATCGACAGTTCTGTATTTGTCTGAATTCCATTTACATCTTTTTGAAAATCCATCGCAATCTGTGCAATGGTCATATCATTGAATATATACGTTGGTACTATTTGCAGCGTGACTTTGCCAGTTCCCGATCCTGTATCACTAATATCCAATACAAATTCAATTGCATGAAATAAATCTTGTGTTGGATTCGAATGAAGTGAAGTGTTTATTGCCATTATCAAGTCTGCAGCATTATAATTTCCTTCTTTCACGGTTATCAATTTATCATATCTGTTATTTAAATTGTCAATCAAGTGTACCCACAAAAAATTATTGCCATATGTTGCTGAAACACCGTAAAATGTAATTGGTAATTCAATAGAACCAAGTTGCATTGATACAACTTTGTTCAATTTGAATGGCAGTTGAAATGCAAAATCACTGCTTTTAGTATTGTATATATTGTCTCGAAACTGGGTGTCTATATTGACACACCGTGTAATTGTCCGGGTTTCTAGTGGATTTATTATTCCTTGATAATATTCTTCCGTTTTTGCATGAATGAATTGTGTCATTGGTCTTTCGATTACATTCGATGCACGCGATGTTTGTAATTGCTCTGATAATGGCGTATTTAATGTATCCAATTTGTAATTTTTAGGAATGCTTGTCGGGTTCTTTTTGGGAAATTTTGCAGTAATAATCATTTCTTTTGCAGTATCCAAAAATGCAATCAAATCGCGCTTGAATCGTTTATTTATGTGACCACTAGACAATAATTGTTCACGTATTTTGTATTCTTTTGCTAAAACATCGTCTTGTTTATAATTTCCTTGTAAACTGAAAAATGTTTCCAAATCATTCATGCTATAATTATTGATATCTAAATCTAGGTCCATGATGATGACTTCTCTTTATAAAAGAAGAATATCCTTTTTTGAAGGTATTTACCTTACCTTCAAAAAATGTATTTTATCGACCAAAAAAAGGGTATTACGACAAAATCTTTTCAACTATTACCAACAGAATATATTTACCTTATTGTCTGCTTATTGCGCGCATATTATAAAACATTATTATATGTATATTGTATAATAATGCTTCCATATAGTAAAATTATAGAAGAAAAAAAAAGAGCATCTGCATGTACAACGATGTATAAATACAATGGATCGGGTACATATATAGGCCCTACTGGCCCCACTGGACCTACTGGACCCACTGGACCCACTGGACCTACTGGACCTACTGGCCCTACTGGACCCACTGGACAGACTGGTCAAACCGGACCCACAGGATTTACCGGAACAACTGGTATGGCCGGTGATAAATATTTGACATCAACGACAATTGATACAATATCTCTAGTTCTCAATGGAACTTTGACTTTTACAGTCGATTTGAATCTCGCTTACATCTCTGGTACTCATATCTTGATTGTCGATGTAACCAATTTTCAAAATTTTTTTGAAGCAATTGTTGCCTCCTACAATAGAAATACTGGTATTATGACGATTGTAAACATATTCAATATAACCAACGGATTCCCGCGAGTTCCTTCTATAAATTGCAATATAAATTTGAACGGTATCCAAGGACCAACTGGGCCTACTGGTACTACAGGGCTTACTGGTACTACAGGGACTACTGGTACTACAGGACCTACTGGTGTAAAAGGTGATAGAGGACAAACTGGTTGTACTGGTGATCCGGGGGTTTTCAACGGACTTCTTGTATTTGCAAAAGGGCCTTTTGTTCCTTTAGATGCCGAAATTATTGATGATTACAGGATAGGTGATGGAAATACATATTACGATATTTTGTCAAACTATGAAGGTCCTTCTACTATTACCGGGTTCTCTTTTTCACAACAAGGTAGATATTTTATTTTAATAAATAATACACCTTATGACCAATTTTTCCAGGAAGAAGCCCCTACTTCTCTAGTGAATAATAGATTATATCTTGGTATTGGTACAGAAAACAAACTTCTATTACCCATAAATCATGGTATTGCATTCATTTATTCTTCCAATATTATAATAAATGGTGTTCTCGGAAATCGTTGGATTAAACTCTATACAACATAATATATGAAACTAGTAACCAAGATATACAAAAATAGAGAACGTGAAGTTGCCGAAAGAACCGATATAGGTTCTCAATATGTAATAAAAGCATCTGGCGGTTTTCAAATTGCAAATCCTTCGCAAACAATTCATATCAAAAGTATACCAAACATTGCAAAATATGATATTACCGATTCGCTTCAAATTGCGTTTCCTGCCAACATAATGAATTCTCTTTTGATTGACGATTCAATCACTATTTCTTCCGAAATATTTTTGCAACATTTGAAACCAGAATCATTCATTTCATTTGGTGAATTTGAGAACCTATATTCTAAATATGAATCTTCAATAAGTTCCAAATTAGGTCACATGTTCTCTAATTGTTTATTTACAAAATTGGAAAAATTTGATAAATATGCATTTTACGACTTATTTCATTCCAAAACATTTGTCGATTCCGAATTTGTACAAGCATTTACTGGCGATATTTGTATTTGCAACGTCGAAAAAACACTGCAAAATACTCATAAATTAAACATTTTTGGGAATAGAACTATGGATACCGATATCGAGTTTGTCGCAGGTGATCGTTTATTCATGTCTGATGGAATATCCATTACAATGAAAATGGATTTAAGTGTCGACCCGTTGTGTGTATCCATGATTGCGAAATCGAATGAGAAAAGTACCAACAGAAACATTGATGACTGGTGCAATGCATGTGAAAAGACATATACTGCGAATTTATTGATTTTTTTGATTTAATTTATTATAATTATTTACTATTAAGTACATAATTATTACATATATTTTGATATTTAAACTAGTATTTTATTTATTCAATATTCAATCAATCCATAATCGTGTCTTGAGCAAATATCGTGATGATATCGGATGATCCGGCAATGCTATTTGTTGTTGGTTTCACACTTGTAGGAGGATAGTACAAAGAAATATTGCTAGTGAGAACACGCTGTGTCTGCACATTTCCACTATTTGTCACTCTGAATAATGTATTTCCGAGAATATTCCTCATGCGAATTGCATCCTGGCGTCTAATGTAAAGCGACTTGGACTCTAGGAAAGCTAACGGATCATATCTCAATAAATCTCCAATTGCATTGATACCACTCGTCGATAATCCGCTCAATGTAATTCCCACATATTGAAGTGTGAAACTAGTATCAAGTGTCCATGAAGCATTGCTAATATCTGAAATTTCAATTTGATTCAAATAGTCTTGTTCATTAATAACATTACCAAATTGATCAACAATCGATCCCAAGAAAATTTCTTTTGTCGAGTGAGATTGCACCGGGAAAAAGAATTCGCGAATAGTTTGTGTCTGCAAAATCTTATTATAGTTGATATTTGAACCTGTATCATATCTGTCAATAATCATGTAATAACCAGTGCCAAAAGAAAGATCATAATGACCAATGTAATTTCCAGACGTATCATAATATCCATTACCAGAGACATCCGCGTAAATTATGTTTGCCTGGTAAAAGGATGCACCTGTTCCAACCGCAACTGGTAATCTCAAATAATAACTTGGATTTCCTGTGGCATTATCTGAATTAGGGCCTGTGAATGCATTACCAACACTGAAGTGAATATTTGCTGTCGAATTATGAGTATTGAAAATAAATTGTTTGTAATCGATGTTATAATTCAAAGAAGCATCACGTGTAACTGTTAGATAACTGTTGTTAGACAAATCTTCAATGCAGACATTTCTGTAAAGTCGTTCCAACAAGGCACTAGGATTAGAGTCAATTGTATCAGGCCCATTTTGCTCACCAAAGTTACCAACACCTCCATTGTAAAGAGAAATGCTTATTTTATTACCTTTGATGTTGAAACTATATTTTGTGTTTGGTGTGTATAAATAATCGGCAAAAGAATATACGTTTGGTTGGCTTAATGTTATATTAATACCAGTTGAAATTGTATAGACATACGAATTTGAATCAACAATATCGAATGTGTCGAAAAATGATGATGTTCCACTAATAGGGACTGATGTAACATTTTTTGAAACTGGGTAACCATATACACTGATGCTAGGAGGAGCAACGACAAAATAAGAATAATAACTATTGTAGAAAACGACATGTCCAGTAGTATATCCTCCAATACCGGTTTCTGCTGACCTGCGAACTTTCAAGTTGGATATGGTGAAACCATTCAATAAAAAGTTGTTGTATTGAATTGATCCTTCATAATACCAAACTGTAGAACTCACATCTGCAGCAACTGGATTTCCGATAAAGCTCTTGTTGATAAGCGAATATATACGAAGATCAGGAACATCGCGCTGGAGTTGGAGACGGTATTGTCCGTAAGATTTGATACATGCTCCTTGCACACCAGTAATATAAGGATAAAATAAATCTTTTTGATTACCACCAAGATTTCCTCCTGATTGAATATCTGTCAAAAGACCGCTGTTTAATTCACTGTTAACCAATTCAGATTGATAAGGATTAGCGTCAATACTCGTTACATAATCCGCAACTTTGACATCAATCAAGTAATCTCCTTCATAATTGTTGTATTCATCTTGAGACAATATAGAATAATCGACATTGATGTTAAGACCCAAATTGTAGACAATACCAGGATATCCTGGAATACCTGAAATATTATCGACTGTAAACACTTGATTTTTGTAAACGCCTCCAGTGAATGTCTGATAAATTGTTTGTCCATTGACTGCACCGTTTTGTGCCGAAATATTGTCCAAATAAAATGAATATGTCGATGGTGTTCTTGTAAGTGTAATAACATCATAATAAGTTGTTCCTGTCTTTGGTGAAACAGTTTGGTAACCACGTAATCGAGAGAATTCAACAGATTTGGTGTAGTCATTTGGGTCGCGTAATTGTTCATTGATGATTCCGCTTGTAAATAAAGTTTGGCTCGAATAGCTACCATTATCAAAACTACCAGAATTTACATATTTCAACGAAAAACTATCGGAAATAAGACCAAATGTATCACTCGATCCAACAGATGGATTTGCATTGATGTAATAATAAACACCGTCATCGACTTTGACTTTATTTCCAACTGCCAAACTATAAAATGAATCAATCAAATTACCACTTACTTGCAATAAAGGCGAAGAACAAACCACAATGTTGTAATTATCAATAAAGATCGATGGGTGAATAATTTTCGCAAGTAATCCAGTACCATCTGAAATGCTAATCACATTCGAATTTCCTGAAATTTCCAAATTCACATTGCAAGCCGTCATATCCAAAGTATCGTAAAAGTTATTGTAAAAAGTGAAATTGTTGAGAATTGGATCGCTAGTACCAACAGTGTAAATATATCTTGCAGCATTGAATGACACATTGACACCCGGAGCATTGTCTGCTTGAATGTAATATTGCGATCGATTCACTGTATTATTGTTTCCGAAATTTACCGAGACTGTTCCAATAGCATTTTGGCCATCAAAGTTGTTGATTGTCGTTTTCAAATTGAAAAAAGGGTCCAAATACGCAAGTGGCGTGTTGTCAACTGGCTCATAATTTACATTGTCATTTGAGCCATATAACTCGACATTGAAAATAGACGTAACCTCTTGTGTCAATTTGAATGTTGTATTGTATGTTTCTTCATTACCATTGCTTCCGTTAACAAGATTCACATGTGTATTGGAAAGATTTTGAATATCACCATCATGATTGCACTGAAAGTATTTCAATAAGTAAGAAGGAAGTTGAGTTCCAGATAAATCGTAAATCTGATAATAGAGAGATTGCTCGTAAATTGTCGGTGTAACAAATCTCAAATTCGTGTAAAACTGGAACTTGGAATCAAACGAAGCGATGAATTGTTTTGTTCTTTTGAATTTCTTGAATCTGTAACTAGAAGGAAGATAAGACCCATTATTGAGCGACGACTGTTCGATATTTGTACAAGAGACGTCTTCAATAGTATTGACACTAATATCTTGAATAGTAATATCTTGATCATCCAAATAAAAGACAGTTGGTGAAACATCATATGCCGTGTTGCTTGCCAAATCGAGGAAAGAAATTGCAATTTGATGTTTGACAGCTTGTGTGCTTGCAATTATCGGAGACGCAACTTCGAATGCATATGTCATGCTAATATCAAGACCAGCGCCTTGGCCAGTACCACTGCTGGCATTTGTCATGAACAAATAATCGTCGCGGATTACTCCCGTTTTCAATGCATTTCCAATCATCGAAGGATGAGAAGGATCTGCAGCAGCCACTGACCAACCTTCTTTTAATTGAAGTAAATTGGAAATATCAGTCACTGTTTTGGTTGTCAAATAGACACGGTAATCCTGATAATTCAATCCTTCGAGATCAATATTTTGAACACTCACCGAACTTGTAGAACCAGAAACTGTGTTTTCACTTGAATCTACAATAGGTTTATTATCAGTCAAAATACTTTGGTTATCAATACTAATAACTTGAATATACGATGGATCTGTAGGCAAGTTGCTTTGAAGAACAAAGCTGACATCATCCAAAACGACACCGCTGTTATTTGAAACCAAAGTCAACAATGCACTATTGTTTTTAGCCAAATTTCTGTTATCACTGCTCAAAACTACACTTGCGGTAGAAGAACTTACAACAGAAAGAGTATAGTTGACATCTTCTGTTTGAGTTACTTCGTATGATATTGTCGAATTTGCGCCAGATTCTGTACCATTGTAATAAACATCGACATGATCGGTCAATGCAGATTTGATACCAGAAACATCACTGAAAGAATTCGTTCCACCGTTGTTTGGGTAATAGACACGATTATTTACATCTTTTGTGAAAATAACGATTTCTCCGCTGACATTATAAAACGATTGTCCCAAAATTTCGGCTTCAGTACCAACAGAAATAAAATCTGTATTGTTGCTTCCATTATTAGAAGAAGCAACCACACTACCATTTTCAATATGTAAACGGTGATCTGTAGCTTCAACATTGATTTTCATATAAGGATTTGCGACATCTCTCGTCAAATTACTGTCATCAATCGAAAATGCGCTCGTGGTATTATAAGAATCGACAGTGTATCCACCATCTTGATTTGAGCCAACAATAACCGACATTTGAAAACCAGCTCCAATTTCATTCCAATTTTGATTCGAGCTATCGAAAATTCCGGAAATATCGAATGTATTTGGACCAACATTTGAACCGTTATATTGAATAGGAAGTTGAGAACCACTTACATTATCACCAGTCAAATAATTAGTAATACGGTCAATGACATGAGGTTGGTCCTGGATGATTTTGAAAGTATTGAATTCATCATTATTGTAAGTATAAGCACTACCATTATTTGCCGAAATATCATTATTTAATTCGGATCTGCAAAAATTGGCGTCTAACGTGTAATTTGTGGAAATATTTTGAGGAACCATAATATTGGAACTGTCTCTTGTAAAATATTTATGAGTACCGTAATATGAGCCACCATTCTGAACTGTTTCTGGGTTATTACCTAAAGAATAAATATTTGCAGAATTTTCTAAAATATAAAATGGAGAAGTGTCATTTTGCGACTCTAATTTGGAGTTGATGCATGCAAAATAATTCATACCAGTATTATTTCTATCAAATTGAACACTCCATTCTTGGTTATCCGTATATTGAAGACCATTATTTAAAGAAATGTCAATTTTAAAATTGGAGTCATACAAAGATTGAGATGTATTTGATAAATTAACATTTGTGCTAATATGATTACCACCACCGATACTGTAACTATAATTGTCATAGCTCACAATCGTTTCGGGCTTGTAATTTACTGTCAATGCGAAATTTTCATTTACTAATAGCGTATCATTATTGTTAATGATAACATTATTACCATTCAAAGACGAATCACTGATAGTCAAAGAGTTTGGTCTCGGAAAATCAGTATTCGATAAATCAACAGGTGCAGTTTGTTGTGCAAGATGATATGTAATATAATTCTCGAAATCAGTATCCGAAAGATTCGTCCCGCTATTTGTTGCACTATTTGTTATTTGTTTCATTGTGACAAAATCCTGGTTTGTAAGAACCAAAGGTAACGTTGAAAAACTACTCATAATATATAATTCTAATTATATAATATTTTTTCATATTATTCTTAAATAACGCACAATCATTCATTTACTATGATGTATTCTTATTTGTTTCATTGAATAACTTCATAATAATATCGTTTGTCATATGAGAGTCATCAAAAATCAATATTGTATTTTTGCATAAACTGTATGATTTGATTTATTTTCGACTGTTCAAATCCATTTTCAGGTACTCCAAATAATACAATATAATAGCTGTACAAAGGCGCTAAAGTAAATTTTTTTACAATCGATATATTTGCATCAATTTTATTCATAGGTTTGATATTTTTATTAGATAATATTGTTTCCATTTTATTTTTCAAATACAAGTTCTCTAAATTCAATTCTACATTTTGTTTATTAAGTTCGAATGCATGTATTGCACCAACAAGTCCTTGTAAACTAATTTTGAACAATAATTTCATATCGTTATTTTTACTATTGAATTCTATTTTGGAGATTTTTGCATACAAATCCGAATACTGAAAAATGTCGTTTTCCATTTTATCGTATGATTTCGAGGCTAATGGATTTGTATAATTATTTTCCAGTTGATTGAAAACGCACATTTCTTTGCAATGTTGAAGATGTTGTGGTTCTCCTAATGGATTCATCATGCAACGTTTTACTGCGTGATTATTTCCGAAAATACATTTTGAATACATCTATTATATGGACTGAAAATCGTACAGCGCTTTTTCCGGGTTCTCATATTTGTATATATTTTGGACAAACTCACTATATTTATTGTATTTGGAATTACTTTGTAAATTATAATTGTGTTCTAATATTCCGTACAATATGAGTCCAAACGAATATAAATCGAGACCATGTTTCACACGTTCAAATGCTGCATCTTGAGGAATAGAATCAAATATTTCTTTGTAATATTTTACACCGTTCAATATATATTGACTACTCGTTTTCGAATTGCGATCATTGCATCCAGTTAGTTTTATAATAAATGGAATTGCAACTGTATGAATTGGTTCCCATAATGATCCAAATTTAATGATGTAATAAACAGGACACGAACCAATTGCTAAATTAAGTTTCAAATTATTGTAATCCAATTTGCGACTTTGTTCCCAATCAATCAATGCATATTTATTATCGCAAATCATAATATTATCCAATTTGATATCGCCATGAGCCACGTTTATTTTGTTCAATTTGATTATTGTTTGCAAAACTTCAATGACAAATTTTTGAAAAGTACCAACAGAAAATTTATTCACTATTTTAGCATTCATTGTCTTTTGACATTTACGATTGACAACAAAAACACGTTTATTTATTTTTTCGTGAATAAAATCGGCTATACCGTCAAACGGGCTGTTTTGTAATATACTGTATAATTCATTGTTAAATATTTGTTTTATAGATTCTTTGAAATGGATTTCAAAACCTATGAGTAAAACATTTTGCAAATAAGGCATGCCTACTAGGTTCTCTTCTTTCGTTATTATTTTTGATATTGTTTCGTAACTTTGCATTTCATTGTGAAAATCAGAGTCTTTTATTTTGTAGTTGTAAAATTCTTTGACGACGTAATTTTTGCTTTGTGGCGATTTAATAAATTGAACGAAATTGATTATTTCTTCTTGTGAATTCAACTCGAATTGTTGAATTGAGGTGTTTTCTTTTTTCAGATATACTATTATTTTTTGCAATTTGTCTGCTTTTAATTGCTTACATAAATTGAATGCATCGTGTTTTTGATAATTACAAAGATCCATAACAGATCCTTTGAATCCACTGCCAAATCTACGGCCGCCTTTTTTTGTATTTTTATTATTTTTGTTATTATTATTATTGTATTTGTATGTTCTCATATATTATTTTATTATTTTTTTTTGTTGAAAAGATTTGTAATATCAGTGCGTTTTAATTTCAACTGTTTTTTATATATATTTAAATTACTTGAAACAATATGAATTTTTTGTTTTTTTTCTCGGGGTTGTTCTTGGGGGTCTTCTTCTTGTTGTGGTTCTGGTTGTGGTTGTGGTTTTGGTTCTCCTTTATTTGCGTTTTGTTTTTCTTCTAAAAATTCAGATACTGATGAAAAATTATTTTTCTCTGGTATAATTATTTTACTGTTGAATAGTTGTAATTCTTCTTCTATTTCTGGTTTTTCTGCAAAAATATTTTCAATTGTTTTTTCATTTCGTTCGACTTTCGGTGTTATTATTTCAACTTTCGGTAATTCAATAATATTACTTCCAGTTGGACCATTTATGATAATTGTTCCAGTGAGAGATTTTGTGTTTGTTTCATTAATTCCAACAGGACCCGTCGGTCCTGTTACTGCTACAATGCTTGTATTGACGAAACTTTTTATTATTGTTGTACCAGTAATTCCTGTTTGTGAAATTTTGCGTGTCGATGATACAATTGCTATTCTTTTTGGTGATGATGTTTTTCTAGTAGGTATATTTTTTTTTGTTTCCTGTTTTTTTACAGGAGGCGATGAAGGTTTGGGTGGTATTTGTGTTGTTGTTGCAACAAAAGATGTTTTTTTTGTAGGAGTCGGAGGTTTTGTTTCATTTTTTTTGACGATTAATTTGTTTTCTTTTTGCAATGGTTTTATTGTTTGTTGTATCGGTTTTGTTATTTCCGGTGGAAGTTGTATTGTTTGTATCAAAGGTTTTACAATTTGCTTTTTTACTACTTTATCAGGTAAATTTTTATCGATAGTTTTTAATATTTTAGGAACAGATATTTTTATGTCTTCTATTTTGTTTTTTGACATTAGTCCTGTTGGTCCTGTTGGTCCTGTCAGTCTTGTTGGTATTGTTGGTCTTGTCAATCCTGTTTCACTATATTCAGTTACAGTATTTCCTGGTTCATTACCTACAGTTATTGTTTCATAACTAGTTTTTATATTTTCGGTTTCAGTACCTACATCATGTACTACTACATTTGCTGGTTCAACAATCATAATTTCCGGTTTTGGAATATTTACTAATTTCATCAACAAAGGTATTTTCACAATTCTAGTAATTTTTTCAGTATTTGTATGCGTTTCTTGAGAACCATTTCCATTATCATAATCATTTTTTTCATTCATTTTTTTCAAATATTCAACACCTTTTTTATTCAATTGTAAATTTTCAGCATTTAAATCAACAGATATTGTAATTGTCAATCCATATGGTACATATATCAAATCGCCTTCTATAAATCCAGGATTTACTACACCATTACGATTTCCAAAAATATTCAGATTTTTCATATATTTCAATATATTGTTGGTCCCATTTACAGTAATATTCCCATACAAATCGTCGTATTTTCCATATGCATTTTCGCTTTTACGAATCAATGTTTCATATAAATCCACGATTTCCATTTTTTCTTTTTCCACTTCAAATTCTTCATCTATCAAATAAATAGAAGAGAACCCCTCTTCATAATTCAAAAAATCATTCACATGATTCACGAAATCTTTATAAAAGTTCTCTAATCTACCAACAGAATTGATTTGTTCCATTGATTTCAACCCATATGTAAATTCTGATGCATAAATCATAATCGAATTCATTTCAAATGTTTCATTCAACACATCATAGTCCCCCAATTTTGAATTAAATGTCTCTACGTCAAATAACAATTGCACCGAATCTGTTACATCGTATTTCGCAATATTTTCAATCACATGAAGATACATTGGTTTTGCATTTTCTTCAATAGAGAACCCACCATTTGCAGTTATTGCTGTTTGTAGACCATTGTAAATATATTTTTTATTTACACCTACTGCATAATTTGGTGATTTTTTACGTATCATTAGGATTTCCTATTATAAATATATAGATAATTTAGTAACAAAAAAATATAAATAAAGTATAAATGTCTCTTGCTACATTGAAAAAAAAATCACAAGTTCTCTATCAAAATTTGAGTGTAAGACAACATGGTTTTTCTCTCAATGGTCGCCAGCGTAGCGCTGGATATATTGGTCAGAGTACACAATCCCGGCATTTGACGCGGACTTTGATGAAGGGAAATGTCGTTCGTGGTAATGGTGGATGCTGTGGTACATATGTAGTAACAAATGTCAAGCCATCTGAACTGGCTTGTTTGAATAATCCAAATGTCGTAAAACCTAGTGTCAAAAATACCGAAGGTATGCTTCATACTAAATACAAATGGTTTTGGAGTGGAAGACAATCTGTGAAACCAGATTCGAATCAAAATGCATCTCAAAGTGATTACACTTCCAAAATTGCGAAACAAACAATTAATTGTATTGATAAATTGAACGAATCTTTGTCAACAGTACCAACAGTAAAAGCTGTGAATTGTGAGAATTTGCCTGCTTTGGCTAGACCTCGTAATCAAACCGGTTTTGTCAATGGAACTATTCGACAACGGCCTATTTGTCCTACCACTAAATCGGATCCTTATTTGACACAAGAACAATATATTCAACAGATTGATAAAGCCTGCACTGCAAATGACCCAAATCCAAAGTCTCATAATTCGAATGCTCCGCTTCCTGTTTAAGATTTTGATTGATTGATTATAAAATTGAAATAAATAAAACGTATAAATTGATGATATAAATATATATCATCAATGGAAAAATCCTTATTGGAAAAATTATTACAAGAATATGTAAATTCATTTACTGAAAAAGAGAAAAAAGCATACTTTATTGCGAGTTCTCATTTAGGTTCTTCTTTTAGTCTTGAGAAAAGTCTAGGGTTCCTTCAATGGTCAAAATCCCAGATGGCTTTGAAGTCGCCGATGACTTTGAAGTCGCCGATGGCTTTAAATCCAACTTCGAGTTCTTGAAATCCTTGTAAGAAAATATCTGATTTTGCACTTTTGCATTTTCTTCAAGTCCATCTAGTAAAGCACTGCGAAACCCTGTATTTTTAATTTTTGTTGGAATATTCAAAAATGTTGTATTGCTCAACTTACCAACATATAAAAATTTGTTTTTGTTTTTTTCAGTTTCTATTATTTTTATTTGCTCTTTTGATTCATGTATTGTTCGTTTGATAAATGGTCCACTCATTTGCGTTGTTGTTTTCGTTTTTTTGGGTAAATCTATACCATAATGTAACTTTATTAGCGGGTTTGTATAATTATTCAAATGATACTCATCCATGAAAAAATCGCGACATTGAAAAAGTTTCACATATTTCATTGCACATGCATTCAATAAATCATATGAAATCGTCTTTTGATCTGAATAATATTTGAAACCCATTTTATAAGGATCATAATACATGTATACATTTCCTCTAGGCGTATATTCAAAAAGAATACGTAGTTTCCATTGTTCTTCTAATTTGGTATTTGTCTCTTGATTCATATATTCGTCGTATACGCTTTTATTGTAAAAAATAGGATTGATTGTTTGATTGTAATTTGGTGATTCAAATATTCTTTGAAATTCTTTGGTTCTCTTTTTTATATATTCATTTTCATCATTTATTGATGATATTTCAGTAATTTTTTCATTATTCAAATAACTATTCTTAATAGTTGATAAATAAAAATACAAAAACAAAAAATAGTTTCTCAAATTATGAAACAAATTTTGTAACAAAGTACCAACAGTATGTTTCATTATTGTTATATTGTTATTTGAATATTTGTTTTTATATATTTTACAATATTTTACACACACAATACGACATATGGATATTTATTTCTCTTTATTCATCTTTATTTCTCTTTATTCAAAAGTTTTTCACGTTGTTTGAATAGTTGTTGGACTTCGGTTCTCAAATCATGTACTTTGATTCTCTCATAATTTTTGTGCGGATTATCTGGATGCATGCAAACCAAATACATGTCGGTAATTGTCTTGCCATATTTGCGCTCCAAAATCTCGCGATATGTGTTCAATTGCAACGAATAATGCCAGAAATTGGTATCCGGTAAATGTTTGATCAACGGAGTTT
>Ga0114968_10000361_pt1 | contig 33599 bp, 32 predicted proteins | sample M_130807_EF_Meta_FD_87020 | JGI IMG/M metagenome (GOLD analysis project Ga0114968, IMG submission 87020) | Freshwater microbial communities from Lake Montjoie, Canada to study carbon cycling - M_130807_EF_MetaG | ecosystem: Environmental > Aquatic > Freshwater > Lake | place: Lake Montjoie... | reverse complement strand
TTTCCGTGATGGCAATTGATAATTTACCATGCGAACTTCCACGAGAATCTTCGGCTGAGTTTTCCAGACAGCTTCGAGAATGGGTTGTCCCAGAATTGGGGAACCCAATTTCACCTATTTTGGAAAGGGCCACCATTGCCAGAGATGGGAGTTTGACTTTGGATTTTATGTATTTGAGTGATTATGTAAGCAAAACTTCCTAATCCATCCCAATGAAACTAAATCAGCACCTTGAATCCACTTTGCTTAAGCCAACCGTTACGGAAAGGGAAATTGACTTTTTGATTGCTGAGGCGATTGATGCCCAATTTATTGGCGTATGCGTACCTCCTTTCTGGGTAAAAAAAGTGAAGCGAGAGCTAACGGAACAGGATATACAGGTGGTGACTGTGATTGGCTTTCCTTTTGGTTATGAAGCTACCGAAACAAAGGTAGCAGAAGCAAAGACTGCGATTCAAAACGGTGCGGATGAGTTGGATGTGGTCTGGTCTCAAACCGCTTTTCATTCGGGAATGTCCTGGCCCAAAATAGAATTAGCGCAGTTGGCCAAGGTTTGTCATGAATCGGAAAGGATCCTGAAAGTGATTATTGAAACCGCGTACTTGAGTCCTGCACAAATCCGAGAGGCTTGTTTGATTTGTCAGGATGCGGGGGCAGATTTTGTCAAAACTTCCACAGGGTATGCCCCTTACGGAGCCAGGGTGGAGGACATCAGTTTGATGCGGGAGGTCTTGCCTTCCACGATTGGGATTAAAGCAAGTGGTGGAATCAAAACGCTCGAACAAGCTTTGGCCCTGATTCAGGCAGGGGCAGATCGTTTGGGTACGAGCTCTGCCAAATTCTTGATGGATGAATGGAGTAAGGGTACTGCTTAATTGGTGGTAAAGTAGATAAGCAGAAAGGGAATGATAAAAAAGGTGAGCAAAATATAGGCAAACACCACTAATCGATATTTCATCGATATTTTCCCCATGAAGTTGGCAAGGCCAACTGGAATTTTTCGGATACCTGGTATGGGCAAAAATATAAGAGCGCCCATGGTATTAAATAGCACATGTACCAAAGCCAAGGCAATGGCTGCTTCTGGCTTATAAATGGATGCAATAACGGCAGTCATGGTAGTCCCAATGTTAGCCCCGATGATAAAGGGGAAAACCTTTGCTAGCGGCACTTTTTTGCTAGCCACCAAGGGCACCACCAAAGAAGTGGTCACAGTACTGGATTGAACAGCTGTAGTAAAGAATAGTCCGTAAAAAAATGCAAGCCCTGTTTTTTGAAAAATGACTTTATTGATATCCTGAAATGTGTTTTTGATGAAAGACTTGTACATGACTGTTGACAAGACTTTGATAGCAAAAAATACCAGAATAACCGATAAAATCATGGACACCATAGGTTGGTTGACCTGAGTGACTATCCATTCTGTCCAGGTTCGTGTAAACATTCTGTTGTAGACAATAGGACCTTGAAAGCTATTGTCTGAGGCAAACCAGCTCGCAATGTGACTAGCCGTATTGGATAGAAATCCAAAGTAGATTTCAAGCGGAAAAAGTAAAATGACGGTGAGAATATTGAAAAAGTCGTGGGATATCCCCGCAGAAAAGCCCCGTTGAAATTCCTTTTTTTTCATCAAATAGGATAAGGACACGAGTGTGGAAGTCAACGTGGTACCGATGTTGGCTCCAAGAACGATTGGAACTGCTTGCTGTAAGGTGAGATTTCCTGAGGCTACAATTGCTACTAGACTAGCGGTAACCGTGGAGCTACTTTGAATCAAAGCGGTGACCAATAAACCTATAAATAAACTGATGAAAGGGTTTTTAGTGGCATTTAAAATTTCTAGAGCAATTCCGCCATTGATGTTTCCCATACCAACGGTAAGGAGATCAATTGCAAAAATGAATAAAAGCAAAGCTAGGATTACCTGCAGATATTGAAAAAAATTACCATAAATAGGACTTTCCTGCTTCTCCAATTTTTCCATTTCTTAGTGATGCGGTCAAATTAATTGATTTCCAATTGTGCATCTTCATACCCTACTTTCAAGTAAATATGATTTGCAAAAGTTGACTTTTTTTCCCTGAAATCAATTTAGGATTTTGTTTATGGACATTGTTTTTCTTTCTTTTAACAATTTAATAACACGGGTTGCGGAATATCTTATCTATTTTTGAAAACCATACAACCATTTCACCTTATGGCCAGACAAAAGCCCATTGATCAGAATATAAATCAAGAATACATTTCAAAGAAGGTATCAGGGGTTTTCAATTTGGCGAAAGCCGAACGACCTTATTTAATTCTTCTTGCAATCCTCATTTCTATTGCAGGATTTATCACCGAATATACTTACGCTGCCATGTGGTTTGGATTTGCACTCGCTGCTTATTCGGCCATTGCCAATGATAGTATCCAAACCATTGGAACATTTATCGTTTCCAATCAAAAAACCAAATGGTACTGGTTGTGGCTGTTTATTGGATTGATTTGGGTTGTCACAATTACCTACAGTTGGTTTGTTTTCGAGGGTGATGTTTCTTTCCAACTACTCAGTACGCCAGGATTAGAAAAAGCACCCGAAAGTTTTGTATTTCTACAGTTGGCAGCCCCAATCGTCTTGCTCATCATGACCCGAATGAGGTGGCCTGTATCTACCACGTTTTTGTTGCTCAATGTATTTACCTACAAAGCCGGAACGATAGTATCGGTGATGAGCAAAAGTTTTTATGGCTACGTTTTGGCCTTTGTCTTAGCAATCCTTGTTTGGTACGTTTTAGAGCGTTTTGTAAAAAACTTTCTTAAAGGGGAGGCAAAGCCCTATTGGATGGTCTTGCAATGGATTACTTCAGGCACTCTTTGGGCAATTTGGATTATGCAGGATGCGGCTAATATTGCTGTGTTTTTGCCACGTCAGTTGAATCTTGTTGAATTTGTTATTTACACAGGAGTTGTATTCTTTGGTTTAGGGATCATCTTTTTCTTAAAGGGAGACAAAATTCAAGACATCATCAATGAAAAAACAAACGTTGCTGATGTCCGAGCAGCCACGATGGTTGACTTGGTCTACGCCGTTATTTTGTTCTATTTCAAAATGTACAACAATGTTCCTATGAGTACCACTTGGGTATTTATTGGACTATTGGCAGGACGAGAGTTTGCGATCGCAATGGGCAAGCATGGAAAAGCGAAAAGTAGAGGTGCTTGGCTAGAACGCGCTTTCCGATTGGCCAAAAAGGACGTGTGGAAAGCACTTGCCGGTTTGGTGGTGTCCTTAATCTTGGCGATGGTGATCAACAAAGGGGTTCGCGAAGAAATTTTCGTCGTCTTTAATTTCTAAAGTTTTTGGAAATTTTCTCCCACGAGTACTTCATGAATGAAGCCTTCAAGCAAGCCAAACTTGCGTTTGAAGAAGGGGAAGTACCCGTAGGAGCAGTAGTGGTCTCAAAAAATAAAGTGATTGCACGTGCCTACAATCAGACTGAAAAACTGACTGATGTAACGGCTCATGCAGAGGTGTTGGCAATCACTGCTGCTGCCAACTACCTTGGTGCAAAATACCTCAACGAATGTCGCTTGTATGTGACTCTGGAACCCTGTCCCATGTGTGCAGGAGCACTTTACTGGGCCCAATTAGGTGAACTTTACCTTGGAGCCACAGACCCCAAGAGAGGATATCTTCAGTGCAATTCACATATGCTCCATCCCAAAACCAAGGTGTTTACGGGTATGATGGCAGAGGAGTCAGAGCAGCTTATGCTTCAATTTTTCAAAAACTTGCGAAAAAAGACATTTTAATTGACAAGAACTTTTTGTCTAAAAGTCTGGTTTAGAAGACATAAAAAAGCACACAAAATTTTTAACTTTACCACACATTAAATCATACAAACATGGCTTTTGAACTACCCTCACTTCCTTATGCACTGAATGCATTGGAACCCCATATCGATGCACGAACCATGGAAATTCACCATGGAAAGCACCATAACGCTTACGTGACTAACTTAAATGCTGCTATCGCTGGAACAGACCTAGAAGGTAAATCTTTGGAGGAGCTGATGAAGGTGGCAGGATCAAATGCGGCTGTGAGAAATAACGGCGGTGGTCATTGGAACCACAGCCTTTTTTGGCAAATTCTATCTCCTGCTGGTGGAGGACTTCCTACTGGTGAGCTAGCCGCTGCTATCGATGCCAAATTTGGCTCATTTGACGCCTTCAAAGAGACCTTCAACAAAGCTGGGGCAACTCGCTTTGGCTCAGGCTGGGCTTGGCTTTGTGTTGACACCAAAAAAGAACTTTGCGTATGCTCCTCTCCCAATCAAGACAATCCCCTAATGGACGTGTCTGATTGCCCAGGCACCCCTATTTTAGGACTTGATGTATGGGAGCATGCCTACTACTTACACTACCAAAACCGTCGTCCAGATTACATTGCGGCGTTCTGGAACTTGGTCAACTGGGACGAAGTAAGCAAGCGATACGCTGCTGCGAAGTAAACTTCTGTTGAAATAAACTTTTAGGAGAGCTACTGCTTAATTCAAAATAGCAGTAGCTCTATTTTTTAAACCCTTTTATTTTGGGGATTTATGCTTTTTTTAAGCGTTTGCGCGTTAAATTGATGCTACTAAAAACACATGTTCAAATGAATCTCCTTCCATCTCACAAAAAAGAACTCATTGAACTGTGTAAAAAGCACCAAGTGAAATCTCTTTATGCTTTTGGCTCAGTTGCAAGACTGGATTTTAATGAAGCAAGTGACCTTGACCTCATGGTTGACTTTAAGGAGTTAGCGGTCAAGGATTATGCGGATAACTACTATGACTTTAAGTTTTCATTAGAAGACCTTTTTCATAGGCCAATAGATTTGGTTGAAGAAAAAGCAATTAAAAATCCTTATTTCAAGCAAGTTGTTGATGAATCCAAAACCCTCGTTTATGGATAAGGAAGTGAAAACTTGGCTTTTCGATATTTTAAACGCGATTTTAGAAATCGAAAGTTTTGTTCTTGATCAACCAAAAGAATTTGATGAGTTTAAAAAAGATCTCCGCACTCGGCGAGCCATCGAGAGAAACATTGAAATAATAGGAGAGGCCTTGAGTAGAATTATTTCTGCAGAAGGCAACTTGGCTATTTCAAATGCTCGAAAAATAGTGGACACCAGAAATAGAATTATTCATGGTTATGATTCTGTTTCTGATGAGATCATTTGGGGAATTCTGACCCAGCATCTCCCAAAACTCAAAATAGAAGTAGAAAAGTTGCTTGAAGAATAGCATTCTTCACTCAAATGGCAGGGATTTTTTTGTCCCATTTTGGAAAAAATACTGTTCGGATATAGAAAAGGCATCCTTTGTCATTCTGGTGCTGTCCTGTTTTTGGCTTATTTTTTCGACCTTCGGAAATGCATTGTTGGGATTTCCATACACATCGCGAAGGGCAGCCTTATTCCATCTTCCAGTCGGGAGGGACCAAAATAGAGGCAGGTATTCCCGTTTCTGTAGGGATTCATCCTTGGAAGGTAGCGCCCAATTGGGAGGCTTCTTTTGAAAAAATCAAACAGGAGGTGGCCCAGGATCCAGGAGTCTTGGCGATTGGTGAAGCGGGGTTCGACCGTCTAAAAGGCCCTGAAATTCCGTTACAAAAAGCTGCTTTTTATGCCCAAGCAAGCTTGGCTGCTCAGCTGGAAATACCCCTGATTTTGCATTGCGTCAAGGCACATGACCTGCTGATGGAATACCTGAAATCAACGAAAAATCCCCCTGCTATCCTTTGGCATGGTTGGAATCAAAAGCCTGAGTTGGCAAGGCAACTGCTCCCCTTTCCCGTGTTTTTTTCTTTTGGGAAGCAGCTGCTCCAGCCCAGCAGCAATGCTGTGAAATGGCTATCGGCATGTCCTTCCGATCGCGTATTTTTCGAAACCGATGATTCAGCACTGGAAATTGCTGCGATTTATCAAGCCGCTTCCCTAATTTTACAGCTTCCTGAGGCAATGCTAGCGGAGCGTGTGGTTGCCAACTGGAATGCCATTTCCAAAAGAAAGATTTCATGAATGAATTTGCCTGGCTGAGCCGTACCGAGTTGATCGTAGGGCGTGAAGGCCTTGAAAAATTAGCCTCCAAACATGTACTCGTAGTAGGACTTGGAGGTGTAGGGTCTTTTGCCGCCGAGTTTATTGCCCGTTCAGGTGTAGGGGCAATGACAATTATTGATGGAGATACAGTGGATATCTCCAATGTCAATCGACAGCTCCCAGCCACGCAACTCAATGTAGGTCAAGCCAAGGCAGGTTGGATGGAGGAGCGTTTGCTGGCCATCAACCCAAAACTCAAGTTACAGGCGATTAAGAAATTTTTGGACCCATCTCAGATGACTGTGCTTTTGGAAGCCAATCACTACGATTACGTAGTGGATTGCATCGATAGTTTCACTCCAAAAATGCACCTAATTGAAGGAGCCAAGAATCGAGGGTTTCCATTGGTGAGTTCCATGGGGGCAGGAGGCAAGGTAGATCCTACCCAAATCAAAGTAGTTGACTTTGAGGATACCCATCAGTGCAAGTTGGCGAAAATGCTGCGAAAGCGACTAAAAAGAAGAGGAATTGAAGGTGGGTTTAAGGCAGTGTTTTCCACCGAGGTAGTGATTAAAGAAAGTCTCATGCTCACCGATGGTAAAAACTTCAAAAAATCGGCCTACGGCACCATGTCTTTTCTCCCCGCAGCGTTTGGCTGTGCCTGTGCTGCCACGGTAGTCAACGATTTGTTAGCTTCCTGATTCTGGGTTAAAATGGTACAAGAAGATAAGTAGTCCTACAAATGCAGGTTTCTTTTGATCCTTGATCTCTAGAGTAACTTCCACTTCTGCTTTGATGGTGCCTCGGAGGTTGGTGATGTTTTTAAGACCCGCCACCAAGCGCACTTCGCTGTCTACGGTGACGGCCTGGGCAAATCGAAGGTTTTCGATCCCGTAATTAATCATCATCTTCAGGTTGTTCACCTGCACGATTTGTTCCCAAAGGTAGGGGACGATGCTCAAGGTCAAGTATCCATGCGCAATGGTGTTTCCAAAAGCACCTTCCGCCTTGGCGCGTACAGGGTCGGTATGAATCCATTGGTGATCTAGAGTTGCCTCGGCAAAGCGATTGATCTGTTGCTGGGTAATCTGAAAATAGTCCGAGGCCCCGAGTTCTTTGCCTAAATGCGATTCAAATTCTTCAAAGCTGCCAATAGCGATAGGGGACATAGGAGGGGAGGTTTAAGAGGTAAAGAATTCGAAAATAGGAAAAAGTAGGGAAGTGAATTTTTCAATGGGTAAAAAAGTTTCATCTTCGTTCCTTAAAGTATAGCTAACCTACTTTATTTTTCCCCAATGGCAAACTATGTGCATGGTTTTGATCCAGAAGAGCAGCTTCGATTGCAAGCTCAAGCAGAGATTTTAGCACCCATGGTCTACAGGGAAGTAGACTATAGGAATTGCAAGCACCTTTTGGAAATTGGGAGCGGAGTAGGTGCCCAAACTCGAATTTTGCTAGAGCGTTTTCCGCAGCTTCAGATTACTTGTGTGGACTCCTCAGCACTACAACTTGCTCAAGCGCGAACCAATTTGGCTTCTTTTGGGGATCGGGTGCGTTTTGTGGAGCAGGATGGCTGTAGCCTCAGCCTTACCGAAAAGTTTGATGCCGCATTTGTCTGTTGGACTTTGGAGCATGTTTCATCCCCGATTCAACTTTTGGTCAAGCTCAAGGAACATCTTCAGCCAGGCGCTCGGGTTTATGTGACGGAAGTATTTAATTCCAGTTTGTATACATCTCCTGGGTTTCCGCATTTTCGATCTTATTTTGAGTTGATGAGCTCCTTTCAGCGTAAAATTGGAGGGAACCCTGATGTTGGAATTGAATTGGGGAATCTGCTAACCGAGGCTGGATTTTCTGCTTGCAGCACCCGCTTTGATGGATTTTATTTGGATAAAAGAAGTGGTGAAAAAAGAAAAGTCTTCACCGCTTATTGGAAAGAATTACTAAAAAGTGCTGCGCCCGCTCTCCTAGAATCAGGAGAGTGCTCTCTTCAGGCACTAAAGTTGATGGAAGAAGATTTAGAAAAAATTAGCAATGACCAAAATGCCATTTTTTTCTATCAATTTGTACAAGCAAAAGCCACCCTTTAATTCATACTGATGAAAGCAATTCGTTGGATTGGAAAATTAATCTGGAAGACTTCTTTATGGTTTCTAGGACTTTCGATTGGGTTAGTCATTTTATACCGATTTGTGCCGGTGCCCATCACTCCCTTGATGGTGATTCGATTGGTGGAACAGGCAATTGATCCAGAAAAAGAGGTACGCCTTGTAAAGGATTGGGTTCCTATCTCAGAAATGTCAAGGCATGCTCCTCAAGCAGTAGTAGGTGCGGAGGACCAAACCTTTATGAAGCATAATGGATTTGATTTCAAATCTTTAAAGAAAGCTTGGGAGGGAAATAAAAAGAATAAGCGAGTGAAGGGGGCTAGTACCATTACGCAGCAAACTGCAAAAAATGTGTTTCTATGGCCCTCAAGAAGTTATGTGCGGAAAGTTTTTGAGGCCTATTTCACCGTCTTGATTGAGATTTTCTGGTCCAAAGAACGGATCCTTGAAGTGTACCTCAACGTCATTGAGATGGGCGATGGGATCTATGGGATTGAAGCAGCTTCTCAAACCTTTTTTGATAAGAGTTCTTCCAAACTCTCAAAGGGGCAGGCCGCATTGATAGCAGCGGTATTGCCTAATCCTAGGCGCTGGAGTCCTGCAAGGCCTACTTCCTACATTAAGGGTAGACAAAGCTGGATCATGAGGCAGATGAGTAACCTCTCGCCCACAGGCTTTGGAAAATAATTTTGAATATTAATTGCTAAAGTATAAATAAATCGAGAAAAGGATTTTTCTCATCTTTCCCTTTGTTTCTAGATCAGAATCAGGAAACCTTGTAAAGCTCTTGTTTCCAAATATTGTATGGTATTCAAGTAAATTTACGGCTATAAAAACCCAAACTTTGATTAAGTTTTGGGGTTCACTTTTAGGCAAAAACACCTCATTTTTTCCAAATTTGGCAGGTTAAAAAATGCAAGAAAAATTTATCCACAATTTCAATTATTTATCCACAATAATATTAAGTTAATATATAAACAGCTGATAATCAGTTTATTAAATTACTTTTTAAAATACTAAATTTGTGGATAATTTTAGTCAACTCTTTAAAAATAAGGAGGTTAAATTTTAAAAAAGTGGATAAATAAAAAATCAAAATTTTCTATTCACTGTTCTTTAACTCTCCCTTTTGTTTCTGCAATTTTTTACAAGAAGCATTGAAGATTTTAGCCTTGGAAACAAATCTTAAATAGGTGTTATTTTCCGCTAAAGAAAGATTCTACGCTCCGGAGCGTTCACACCTTTCTATTTCGATTGCATATTTTCCGTTGAAAATATAATTTTTCGAAGAATTTGCATGTAATGCCCTCCTCGGTTCCTTTTTTGCTTTTAGTAGGGTGAGGCTTAAGGTTTTTCAAGCAATGCAGCATCCAAGGCTAGCAGCGATCTTAAGATTAAGCGAACCGTCGCCTGGTAGAAGTCAGGATGGATTCCTGCAAAGGAATCACTTGGTTGATGGTAATCCACATGGTCCTCCACTCCAAAATACAAGTGAGGGACTTTCTTTTCAAAAAAGGCACCATGGTCTGAAGATCTAGTCCAATCCTCCGCTCCCGTACCTGGTGTATCGTGTCCAAAGCGGAGGGTTGAACCTGACACGCTTGGGATTTTTTCCAAGATTGTTTTGAACTGGGGGTAGTAATGGGTTCCTGAAACAAACACTTCTTTCGCTTTGCTTCGCGAAAGCATGTCCATATTCACATTAAGCAGGATTTGCTCTAGGGGAAAGGGAAAATCATTTACCAAGGCTTTTGCACCTTGAAGCCCCATCTCTTCTGCATCCAATGCGGCAAATAACATGCCGTGCTGGGGGCGATTTTTTGAAAAATAGTCCGCTAAAACCAACAAGGCAGCAGTGCCCGAGGCATTATCATCTGTTCCATTGTAAATCGAATCTCCCGCTGCATTGGGCCTACCTATGCCTACATGATCGTAATGGGCAGTGACTACAATTACTTTTTTGGAGGATTGTCCAGGAATAAACCCCACAATATTGGCCGCATCCACCAGCATTTTTTTTGTTCGTCGGTTTTCAAACGAGAATTTTTGAATATAATCTGGATAAAGGGGTTCGACCAAGTTCAAGCCAGTTAGCTCTTTTAAGATGTACTTTTGAGCCATATCGCTGCCTTTACTCAGAGGGCTTCTGCCCTCAAGGGCATCCGATGATAGGTATTCTAAATGTCCTAGAAGTTTATTGCCATCAATTTCTTGGGCAAATGCGCCAGTAAAGGAGGCGAGAACTAAAATTATTGTAACTAATTTGCGTTGTAGGAAATGCATCAGAAAAAGGATTGGTGAACTACTGCTGTAAAAATACAGACCTTGAGTTCAATCCCTCAGAAATTTTATGAAATATAGCTACGCACTACTTTTTTTTCTTTTGGTAACCTCCTTCGCCCAGGGGCAGGGGACCCTGCCTCCAACTTTCTTCGAGGGCAAATCCATCATTTTGGTATCGAATGATCCCGGTGCCATGCCTGCAATCACGTGGCAGGCACTAGCAGACAGCATCCACCCCTATTTGGTACGTGCTGGAGGAGATCCAGTGGGGTATTTTGAGCTCGAACAGGTAGCCCTGTCCACTGCGCTACAGGCAGTGTATGCCAAGGCTTTTTTGGAGCGTCAAATCCAAAATGTGGTATTGATTACCCGCCAGAAGGCCCAAATAAGCATTCATGTGGGCAAATTTTCGGGAGATGGTAAAATTATAGAAAGCAGCTCCCTTTTTGGAATTTCTGGAAAGGATTGGAAAACTGCCGCGCAGCAGTTTGCTGGGATTGGAACTGCTGTTCCAACTAAAAATTTGCTTGTTGCTGACTTGGCAGAATTTCCCACTTTGGGTCCGCAGTCTGTTGCTGCCAATTCCCAAAGGTGGATCTCTAGAAATCCGCTAAACTTGGACGTCTTTCGTCTAGGGATTCCACTTGAAGGAACTTCTGCCATCAATGGTCCAATCAATACCTTCCGATATGAGGTTTTTGGTAAATCCCCTGGAACCCTGCTAGCCGAGCAAAGTGATCAAAAAGTTGGGCTGGAGGAAATTTTTTCCAGCAAGTATCCCAATGAGGTGGCCTGGCTGGTGGAAACGAAGACTAATCAAGAGCTGCTTGCAGACCGCATTCAATTTTTACTCGTTAAGGTAGAAGGCAGGCAAGCAGACCTGATGAAAAGCATGGGACTAGAACCCATTACAGGAGAAGAAGGAGCAAAAACGGTGGTGAAATTCTACATCCGTTTTTTAGTTCGAGAGGAACTGTATCTCGGATCCACCTGGGATGCTCACCCGGACTGGAAGGTTTCCCTGAATCAATTTTTGGATAACCTGAAAAAATAGTAGCAACTTTTAGCAGCTAAAGAGGCTAGCTCGAGGGATAGAAGGATTCATTTAGAAAAGGAATCAGTGCCAGCACCATGGCCTGTTGGTAATACACTTCTCTTGTGATGAGTCCATGCGTAAGTAACCCAACAGATCCTCCTTTTTGCTTGGAGTTTTGTGCTTGAAATACCAAGTCATCCGCATGGCCCAGCTCCATCCCATCCTGAATCAAGGCTACCACCTGAGGGGGTAAGTAAAAAGTGCCTGTCTTGGATTGGCTGGATTTGCCAGAGCGATGCAGGAGGTAAATCCAGGCAAAGGCATACATGCCCTGCGAATCTTCATCCACACCGCCTTCAATTCCAACCCAATAGTCCGCTTGGGGAACAAGGATTTTGGCATGATTCGCCCGATTTCGAGCTCCGAGGAGGGTCTCTTCCTCAGATCGCGGCTGCGCTGGGATATCAGATTGGGCGTCTACACCCTCCACTTCGCCTATTATTCCAAATGCCTGAGAAAAGGCTTCTCTGGCACAGCCTACTTTTACTGGGTTTTTGCTACCCACAATCACTCTTGGTAGACCAGGGTAGGTTTCTGGCACTGTGGTCAATGCCTTAAGCCATGTTGGTAAATACCTGGTTGACATCGTCGTCCTCTTCCAGGCGATCGATCAGCTTGTTGATGAGCTCTTCTTGCTCTTCGGTCAATTCGGTAAGCGTGGTAGGAAAGCGTTGAAAATCTGCGGAAATGACTTCGATGCTTCGGTCTTCCAGGGCCTTTTGCATCAAACCAAAGTCCTCAAATTCGGTGTAAGCAAAAATTTCCCCTTCATTCTCTGCAATTTCGGTGAGTCCAAAATCGATCAATTCCAATTCAAGCTCCTCAAGATCGTATGCAGCTTTTGCAAAGCGGAATACGGCTTTGTGCTCAAACATGAAGCTTACTGATCCTGAAGTTCCCATGGAACCTCCTGCTTTGGCAAAGTAGGACCGCACGTTTGCTACGGTCCGGTTGGTATTGTCTGTGGAGGTTTCTACGATAAAGGCGATTCCAAAGGGACCATAGCCCTCGTATACCACTTCTTCGTAGTCTTTTTCATCCTTGTTGGAAGCCCGCTTGATCGCTCCTTCGATACGATCCTTAGGCATTTGGGCACCTTTGGCGTTTTGGATGACAGTCCTAAGTTTGGCATTACTGCTTGGATCTGGGCCGCCAGCCTTCACGGCCATGACGATTTCCTTCCCTAGTCGGGTAAATACCTTGGACATCTTGTCCCAACGCTTGAATTTTCGCTCTTTTCTGAACTCAAATGCTCTTCCCATGGATATGCTGTTTATTGGGAACAAAAATAGCAATTTCTTTTACTTAGTCGAACCGCTAATCATCAAGCTTTTTGCGTAGAATTCTTACCAAAATTTATCCACACCTTCTTATTTTTCGTAAAACGTGAAAAACCTTTCTGATGTCTACATCCGCTTCGCAACCCATTCCAAATCTGCCCAAATTGGGCCTTCCTAAAGTAGTTATTGTGGGGGCAGGTTTTGCCGGATTAAAACTTGCCAGAAGTCTTAGAAAGAAACCTTTTCAAGTGATTCTTTTGGACAAAAACAATTTCCACCAATTTCAGCCACTTTTTTATCAAGTAGCTACTGCCGGTTTGGGACCTAGTGCAATCTCCTTTCCATTAAGGAAGATGTTCCATAATACTAAGAATGTAAGCTTTCGCATGGCAGAGGTCCTTAGGGTTGATACGAAGAGTAAGATGCTTTATACAGATATAGGCTTTATCGAATATGATTACCTCGTATTGGCCATGGGAGCTGATACGAATTACTTCGGTTCAAAGAATATTGAGAACTTTTCCTGTCCAATGAAGACGGTATCCGAAGCGCTCTATATCCGAAATAAAATCATCTCCAATTATGAGCGCGCAATTAACATTGAGAAAATGGAAAACCGAAAGGCGCTGATGAATGTGGTGATTGTAGGCGGTGGACCCACAGGTGTAGAACTGGCTGGAGCAATGGCTGAGCTTAGAAACAATGTGTTTCCAAAAGATTATCCAGAACTGAGCTTTAAAAATATGAAGGTGGTCCTCATTGAAGCTGGACCAAGTCTGCTAGCTGTGATGTCTCCAGAATCCCAAACGAAAGCAATGGATTATTTGATCCAATTGGGAGTGGAAATCCACCTCAGTACCAAGGTTTTGGATTACGATGGACAATTGGTGTCCCTTGATGGCAAAGAACCCATCCAAACGCAAACGCTTCTTTGGGCTGCAGGAATAAAGCCAAATCGAATTGATGGGTTAGGGGATGAAATTTATTCCGGAAGTGGACGATTGTTTGTGGATGAGTTCAATAGGCTCAAGGATATTGAAGGGATTTTTGCGTTGGGGGATCAATGCCTCATGTCTGCCGACAACTATCCAAAGGGCCATCCCCAAGTAGCCCAGGTTGCGATCCAACAGGCATCCAGTCTGGCTGAAAATTTGAATAAAAGTTCCAATGGGAAGCCGATGGTACCATTTGCCTACAAAAACCTGGGTTCAATGGCGACCATCGGAAGAAAATTGGCAGTCGTGGATTTGCCGTTTTTGAAGTTTCAGGGTACACTAGCTTGGCTGACTTGGTTGTTTGTCCACCTAATGGCGATTTTAGGGGTGAAAAATAAATTATTTATTTTCCTGGATTGGTCAAGAAACTACCTGAGTTTTGATCCAAGTCATAGGCTTTTGATTAGGCCAAAGTATGTGAGAGAGTCAGAACGTAAGGAATTGATAGAGGAATAAACCGCCGTTTAGGGTCTTTCAACTTAGGGTGCCTTTATGACTTAAACCTTTGTCTTCCATCGAGGTCTAAATCCTGAAACAAACCAATAGCAACATGAAAAAATGGATCCTTGGAGCAGCAGTCTTGACTTGCATTAGTCTTGGTCTATCTGCGCAACAACAGAAGAAAAACTATCGAGAACTAAGTGCAGCAGAGCGCGCAGAAAAGAGAAGTGATCGAATGGCGGAAGAGCTTAAGCTTACCGATGAACAGCGAAACCAAGTGAGCAAGGTGGTACTTGAAAATGCCACGAGGCAAGAGGAACTTATCCAAAAGCGAAGAGCGGAGTTTGAAGCTCAAAAGGAATACCTATTGGAACAGGAAAAAAAGATCTCAGCGATCTTGACCGAAGAGCAAAAAGTGATTTGGGAGCAGCGAAAGGAATCGCTAAAGCAGCGGATGGGTGGCCAAGGGGGAGAGAGGCATGAGCGATACACTAGAGGACGACCCAGATTTCGAAGAGGGCGTTAACCAAAAAGGGCCACATTACAGTGGCCCTTTTTGGTTGGTGAATATTTTTAAACTTGTTCCCGCTGCTCCTCAACCTCAAAATAGGAGGCGTCTTTTTGGGGCAATGAAGAGCTGCCCATCAAGTAGCTGTCTACCTGGACTGCAGCCTCTCTGCCCTCTGAGATGGCCCATACCACTAGAGATTGGCCCCTTCGCATGTCTCCTGCAAGAAATACTTTCGGGTTTGAACTGGCGTACTGCTTGGATTTTGGGAGCTGATTTTCAAAAAGTTCAACCCCAAAACTACCCAACAAATCGGTTTGTCCTGGACCTACATACCCGATGGCCAGGAAGGCCAAATCACAGGGCAATGTCCGCTCTGTACCTTCTACTACCTCATAGGTCATGCGACCTCCAGCATCCTTCCATACAATATCTACGACTACTAGTCCGGTAACTTCTCCCTTTTCGTTACCGACAAATTCCTTGGTCAGCACAGAAAAGAGCCGATCAGCACCCTCTTCATGCGAACTGGAAGTTCGCAAGGTCATGGGCCATTCAGGCCAAGGATTGGCCGTGGTTCGCTTGACGGGTGGTTTGGGGAGCAATTCCAACTGGGTGACTTGTGCGGCTCCATGCCTTCTGGAGGTTCCAATGCAGTCACTTCCAGTGTCTCCACCTCCAATGACGAGTACATTTTTGCCGGTAGCCGAGATTGGATTTTTCGCGACCTCTCCGCCGATTACTTGATTTTGAGGAGCAAGGAAATCCATAGCAAAATGCACTCCTTTAAGCATGCTTCCCGGAATGGCTAATTCTCGTGGTTTTTGGGCCCCTACACTCAAAACAACCGCATCGAAGTTCTTCAGTACTTCTTCTGCTTCCAAGTTGGTTCCGATTTCGGTTTGGGTGATAAATTGAACCCCCTCTTCCTCCATCATTGCAATTCTTCGATCGATCACCCATTTTTCCAACTTAAAGTCGGGTATTCCATAGCGCAGTAGCCCGCCAATTTTGGCATTTTTTTCAAAAAGGCTTACAGCATGTCCTGCCTGATTGAGTTGGTCAGCAGCAGCAAGACCCGCAGGCCCGGAGCCAATTACGGCCACCCGCTTTCCCGTTCGCTCTTTTGGAGGGGATGGGGCAATTAGACCAAGTTCGTAGGCTTTCTCGACAATGTTCTTTTCAATCAACTCGATGGCCACTGGATCCTTGTTGATTCCTAGCACGCAGCTTGCCTCACAAGGGGCTGGACATATTCTACCCGTAAACTCAGGGAAGTTATTGGTGCTCTTCAGGATGCGGATGGCCTGCAGCCAATTTTCCTGGTAAACCGCCTCATTAAATTCTGGGATCACATTACCAAGTGGGCAGCCGTGGTGACAAAAAGGCACTCCACAGTCCATACAGCGAGCGGCCTGGTTGTGTAGCTGCTTGTCAGAAAATGGAGTATAAATTTCCTGATAATCCCCCAGCCGAACTTGGGGATCCCGGCTTGAAGGGGTCTCTCGTTTGTAGTGTAAAAATCCGTCTTTGGCACCCATATTATGCGAAGGTTCGTTCTTGTTGTTCTGATTTTTTTGCCAATACTGCTTTGTAGTCTCTTGGCATGACTTTGATAAACCTGGTTTTGGTGTGTTCCCAATTTTCTAAGTAGGCTTGGCCCAATGCACTTCGTGTAAAGGCTACATGTCGCTTCAGATAGCTGTAGAGCCTTTCGAAATCCTGTTCATCCAAAGGGTCTAAATCCACCATTTCCCGGTTCACTTCGGCTTGGTATTCCTCAAGAATGTAGGCAATTCCACCGCTCATTCCAGCACCAAAATTTCTGCCGATTTCACCAAGGTTGACTAGCAGTCCCCCAGTCATGTACTCGCATCCGTGATCACCAATCCCTTCAATGACAGCTTTGACGCCAGAGTTACGCACGCAGAAGCGCTCGCCTCCTTTGCCATTGATAAAGGATTCCCCGGAGGTGGCGCCGTAGAAGGCTACGTTGCCGATCAGGATATTTTCCTCTGCACGGAATTTGGCATTTCTACTCGGGTAAACAATCAGTCGGCCTCCGGAAAGGCCCTTTCCAAAGTAATCATTTGCCTCTCCCTCCAGCTCAAAATTCACCCCTCGGGCTAGAAATCCGCCGAAAGTCTGTCCAGCCGAACCACTGAAGCTGATGTGGATGCTGTCTTCGGGAAGGCCTACGCTTCCGTAGATTTTGGAGATCTCATTCGAGAGCATTGCTCCCACTGAGCGGTCGGTATTCTTGATGTCGAAGTGTCCCTGAACTGGGATGGCTTGTTCCAAGGCAGGAGTTGCTTTGGCGATCAACTTTCGGTCTAGCACCTCGTCCAAGGATACCTCTTGGTCGATTTGCTTGTAAATTCCCACATGGCTAGGTACTTCTACTTTGTGGAAGATGGGAGAAAGGTCCAACTTATCCCATTTCCAGTGTTTGAGATGGGTGCTGGCTTGTAGGACTTGGCTTTGGCCTACCATCTCATCGATGGTACGGAAGCCAAGGGAAGCCATGATCTCCCGAAGGTCCTGCACGATAAATTTAAAGTAGTTGACCACATGGTCGGGGTCACCCGTGAATAGTTTTCTCAGCTCGGGGTCTTGGGTGGCGATGCCCACAGGGCAGGTGTTGAGGTGACACTTGCGCATCATGATGCATCCTTCGGCTACAAGGGCCCCAGTAGCAATCCCCCATTCTTCAGCACCCAAAAGCGTGGCAATGGCAAGATCGCGGCCTGTTCGCAGTTGCCCATCTGTTTGAAGCACCACCCGACTTCTCAGGTTGTTTTTGACCAAGGTTTGGTGAGCTTCTGAAAGCCCAAGTTCCCAAGGAAGTCCAGCATGACGAATCGAGCTCAGGGGAGATGCTCCTGTACCTCCATCTGCGCCGGAAATCAAGATCACATCTGTCATGGCTTTGGCTACGCCGGCAGCTACGGTACCTACTCCTGCTTGGGACACTAATTTTACATTGATTCGAGCGGTTCGATTTGCATTTTTCAGATCGTAAATCAACTGTGCCAAATCCTCAATGGAATAAATGTCGTGGTGTGGAGGCGGAGAAATTAAACCTACTCCTGGAGTGGCATGGCGTACGCGACCAATCCAGTCGTCTACTTTATGGCCCGGAAGTTGCCCACCTTCCCCAGGCTTTGCGCCCTGTGCCATCTTGATCTGAAGTTCGGCTGCATGCGTCAAGTAGTGAGAAGTCACTCCAAAGCGGCCAGATGCCACCTGCTTGATCGCAGATCGTTCCCAGTCTCCGTTTGCCTTTTTTTCATACCGGATCTCATCCTCTCCACCTTCACCCGAATTACTTTTGGCGCCTATTCGGTTCATGGCGATTGCCAAGGTAGTATGCGCTTCGTGGGAGATGGAACCAAAGGACATCGCTCCTGTAGCGAATCGTCGCATGATTTTTTCTTCAGGCTCAACCTCCTCCAGGGGAACGGAAATTTGTTTTTTAAATTCAAACAAACCTCTCAAAGTCATTGCATCTTGACTTTGCTCGTTAATTTTTGAGGCAAATTTTTGATACAGTGCATAATCACCCAATCGGGTAGATTTTTGGAGTAGGTGAATGGTTTCTGGATTAAAAAGGTGTTTTTCACCTCTTCTTTTCCACTGGTAAATTCCCCCTGTTTCCAAAACGCCTGCATGTGGAAGGTAAGCTGCACGGTGGCAAATCAATACCTCCTCCGCCAGTTCATCGAAAGAAATTCCACTAATTCGGGAAGTTGTGCCTTTGAAACAGCGATCCATTACCTCTGGACCAAGTCCTATGGCTTCAAAAATCTGTGCGCCCTGGTAAGATTGCAGGGTTGAAATTCCCATTTTGGAAAGCACCTTGAGGAGTCCTTTTCCAATTCCTTTCTGATAGTTGCCTAAAACTATTTTCTCATCTTTGGCTCCCGGGAGTTCTCCTTTTCGATGTAGATCCAATAGGGATTCTAGGGCCATGTACGGGTTGATGGCAGACACTCCATAGCCAATTGCAGTGGCGAAGTGATGCACTTCTCGGATGTCAGCTGATTCAAGGACTAATCCTGCACGCGTACGAATTTTTTTCTTGACCAGATGCTGATGCACAGCTCCAATGGCGAGAAGGGATGGGATAGGGGCAAGGCTGTCCGAACTGTCTCTATCCGAGAGGATGAGCACATTTTTCCCTTCAATCAAAATTGCATCTTCTGCTTCTTTGCACAGCTGATCCAATGCAGCCAATAGTCTTCCGGGCTGGTGATCTGCTACAAAATGTCCAAATAGGCGCTTGGTTCGGTAGCCCAAATGCTCAAGCCGCGTAATTTTTTCCAAGTCGGCATTGAGTAGGACTGGCTGCGAAATATGGATTTGCTTGGTATGAAGCGGGCTTTCTTCCAAAATATTATGGCCTTCCCCAATTCGAGTAAAAAGGGACATCACCAGTCGTTCTCGAATAGGGTCAATGGGCGGATTGCTCACCTGGGCAAAAAGCTGCTTGAAGTAATTCGATATGTGTTGGCTTTGTTTGGAAAGGACTGCCAATGGCGTGTCTGCTCCCATCGACCCTACTGCTTCCTGACCCTCATTTCCAAGGGGGGCTAAAATCACTTTTAGCTCTTCGGAGGTGTAGCCGAAAATAGTTTGCCGTTTGTGAATTTCCTCAGTTTGGTAGGAATAGGTAAGTTCTTCAGGTTCGGGAACAAGTCTGAGTTTTGTGCGCTTTTCATTAACCCATTGCTCGTAAGGCTGTCGTCTGCAAATCTCCCCTTTGACTTCATCGTCGAGGAGAACCTTTCCTTTTTCCAAGTCTGCCCAAAGCATACGTCCAGGGCTAATTCTTCCTTTTTGGGTGATTGTGGCTTCTCGGATTGGTAGGGCTCCGGCCTCGGAGGAGAGGATGAGGCGCTGGTCTTTGGTGATGAAATAGCGAAGCGGGCGAAGTCCATTTCGATCGAGTGTGGCGCCCACTGATTTGCCGTCGGTAAATAAAAGTGCGGCAGGTCCATCCCAGGGTTCTACCAAGGAGGCGTGAAACTTATAGAAGGCCGCTCGCTCCTTGTCCATTACCTCGTTGTCCTGCCAAGCTTCCGGCACGAGCATCATCATCGCATGCGGTAGGCTCCTCCCACTGAGGGTGAGTAGTTCCACCATGGCATCCAAATTGGCGGAGTCAGAGTTTAATTTGTTGGTGATGGGCATGAGCATTGCCAACTCTTCCGGGCTGAAAAAGGAGGATTTCATCAAGGCCTCTTTGGACTTCATTTTGTTCAAATTGCCGCGAATGGTATTGATTTCTCCGTTGTGAGAAAGGTATCGAAAGGGTTGTGCTAGCCTCCAGTTTGGAAAGGTGTTGGTGCTAAATCTGGAATGTACGATGGCAAAGGCGGAAGCAATGCGGGGATTTTGAAGGTCCTTGAAGAAAGGCAGTACCTGATCCGTTCGCAGTTGCCCTTTGTACACTACCGTTAAGGAACTGAAGCTTGCAAAATAGAAGGCTTGGTTTACGCCTGGAATTTCTGAATTGATTTTTGAGCTCGCGTAATTTCGAAGCACATAGAGTTTACGCTCTAGATCAAGGCCTTGAAGCCCATCCTTGTGGCGTACAAATACCTGTTCAATAATTGGCATCACTTCTAGCGCACTTGAACCAGGGATGGTTTCATCGATAGGGACTTTCCGGTAGCCAATCAACACAAACCCCAATTCTTCGATGAGTTGGTTGAGTAAGGCCTTTGCTTTCGAGTAAAGCTGCTTGTTGGTAGGAAAAAAAGTCATGCCCAAGCCAAACTCTCCAGGTGCGGGCAGCTGGATTTCGGTACGTGCGGTTACGTCTTGAAGAAATTGGTGGGGAATTTGGATAGAAATACCAGCACCGTCACCTGTTTTGGGATCAGCTCCTCTACCTCCACGGTGCTCCATATTGCTGAGCATATACAAAGCCCCGCTGATGGTTTCGTGTGTCGGTTCATTGGTGAGGTCTACTACTGCTCCAATACCGCAGGAGTCGTGCTCAAACTCCTGCCGATATAACCCTTGCTCCATTTTTATAAGTTTAATAGGTTTGAAAATCAAAAATTACTGATTTTTTTAAAATAAGCATAATTTAGAGCCCGTAATCATGCTAAAATGGTTTAAAAAAATCTTTTTTATTAAAAATAAGATAAAAAAACTGAGATAGACTTTTAGGATTTATAAAGAAAAATCGGCCTTATTTTAAAAAAAAGGCCGATTTTAAACTCGAGTGCTAGTTTTTGAATGGCGATCTGAAAAAATTTTGTGGAACTGAAAAAAATAGTACAATTCCTTTTATCGTACTATACTATTCCAAATAAACGGGCAGTAGTAGTGGGAATAAACCAAATAAAAATTTAGTCTGTAAATGGAGATGTACTGTCTTTTTCTCCTCCGTTTATGTGGACTTTTACTTTTTTGATTTTGCGCGTATCCACCGCCAAGATGGTGAATTCAAAATCTCTGAAGCGGATTTTAGCTCCGTTTTTGGGTAGCTTGGAGTTGAGCTCAAGGAGCAAGCCGCCAAGAGACTCACTTTCCCCTTTTACTTCATCAAAAACTTGGGTGTCTAAATCTAGTTTTTTACAAAAATCATTGAGGGAAACCTTCCCTTCAAAGATAAAGGTGTCCACATCGATCTCCTGAAAAAATAGGGTGTCCGTATCGTCAAATTCATCGTTGATTTCTCCAATAATCTCTTCAATTAAGTCTTCTAGCGTGATTAAGCCTGAGGTGCCGCCATATTCATCCACGACGATGGCCATGTGCACGCGCATTTTTTGAAAATCTTTGAGGAGGGAGTCTGCTTTTTTATTTTCAGGAACGAAGAAACTTTTCCGGATCAAGGATTTCCACTCGAAAGTTTCATCTTTTTCGATGTGAGGGAGCAAGTCCTTGATGTAGAGAATTCCCAGAATGCGGTCAATCGTCTCTTCATATACTGGGATTCTAGAATAGCCAATTTTGTTGACTTTATCCATCAGCTCATGGAAATCAATTTCAACATCAATGGCGGAGATATCCATGCGGCTTTTCATGACTTGACGGACGCTTAGGGTACCAAAATTCACGATGCCTCGAAGGATTTCTTTTTCTTCTTCAGGGGTGTCTTCGGTGGTCAATTCCAAAGCTTGATTCAATTCATCTACGGAAAGTGAATATCCTTTTTGTTGAACACGCTTTTCGATGAGGTTACTGAACCCGATTAGAAATACCGAAAAAGGCTTTAGGAGGTGCGTGAAGAAAGTAATTGGTCTTGCAAGTGCCAATGCAAAACGGGTGTTGGCTTGGTTGGCGTACACTTTAGGTACAATTTCTCCAAAAAATACAATGGCGAAGGTGACACCTACAGTTTGAATTAAAATGACAATTAGGCCAGTAGCGTTTGTTCCAAAAAGGGTCCAAGTAACAAAGGTCGTCAAGGTGACGATACCGATATTGATTAGGTTATTTAGGATTAGAACAGTACTGAGTAAGATTTTTGGGGTGGCCAATAAGTTGTTGATCACACGCCCTTTTTCTGGATGTTTTTGGTTGAGATCAGTTAGCTCGTCTTTACTCAACGAAAAAAAGGCAACTTCAGAACCAGATACCAGTGCAGATCCTACTAGAAGGATCAGGAGCGCGAGCCCATTAAACAAAAAATAAGAGAATGAAAACGAAGAAACCTGGGCTATCAGTAAGTAACTCGGGTAGGGGTCATCCATGTGTTTAAATCAATAAAGTGTTCAAAGTTATACAAATCCCCTGAATTAAAGGAACAGGGGATTTGTATTTCAATTAAAAGGGTAGGTCATCGTCTCCCTCGTCTAGGGATACCATGGGTGCGCTTGGGACAGAGGAGGAACTTGGCATTGCGGCCATTCCTGTATTCGGTGCGGGAGTAGTGGCCATTCCTTCTGGCTTGCCACCTACCATGGTAAAGCTCAAGACTCTGATCTTCATCTTCTTTCGATTTTGGCCTTGCTCATCCGTCCATTTGTCAGACTTGATTTTGCCTTCTACATAGATTTGAGATCCCTTTTTCAGGTATTTCTCCGCAATTTTTGCTTGTTGGTCCCAAAGCTCCAAGTCGTGCCACTCGGTCTGCTCCACGCGGTTGCCATTTCGATCTTGGTAAGCCTCTGAGGTAGCTAAGCTTAGGTTAGCCACTACCTTGTCTCCCTCCAAATATTTCACTTCTGGGTCAGCACCGAGATGTCCCAATAAAATGACCTTGTTTACTCCTGCCATAACATTTTGTTTTTAGTGGTTAAAAAGTTTAGAAGATTGAAAGTAATCAAATCTCTCGATCAGTCAAATAGCGAACGATCAATTTGGGCTTGGGTAAAGCGTCAATTTGCTGGTGATCCACCAAGTCAAATCCTTCTTTTTGGCACCAATGAACCAATTCAGCGCGTTTGTTGGGCGAAAGTTCGATTTCCCAAAAGCTCCCAAGTATCCGTTGATGCGACAGTAGATGTCGGTATTTTTTAGGAAATAAGGCAGCTCCTTGACTCAGATTTTCCTGCCAAGGGAAGGTTTCCTGCTCGAGGAGTGGAAAATCATACAAGCCCGTCCAAATATCTCCTTCCCCTCTTTTATTCCAAACTACCTGTCCTGCACAGCGAATCACTAGGTAGTTGAGGGTACGTTCCTTGACCTTAGTTTTATTGATTTTTACAGGCAAGGAACCCACGAGGCCTTTTTGAAAGGCAAAGCAGGTATTGGAAACAGGGCATTCTTCACAGGAGGGATTTTTGGGCACACAGCATCGCGAGCCAAAATCCATCATGGCCTGGTTGAATTCCCCTGGGAAATTTTTAGGAATCAGCTGGTTGGCGAGTGCTTCGAATTCTTTTTTCCCTTTGCCACTTGCTATGTCTGTGGCGATTCCAAAGTAGCGGGCAAGCACTCGAAACACATTGCCGTCCACCACGGCCTGCACCTCCCCAAAGGCAAAACTTGAGATTGCTGCTGCGGTATAGCTACCCACCCCCTTGAGTTGGATAAGGGTAGCATAGCTGTTGGGAAAATTCCCTCCTAATTCTTTCCAGATATATTTCGCGCAAGCGTGAAGGTTGCGGGCCCTGCTGTAATAGCCCAAGCCCTGCCAGAGACGGAGAACTTCTTCTTCAGGTGCTTCTGCCAGCGCTTGCACAGTAGGGTAAGCCTTTGAAAATGCTTCGTAATAGGGCAAGCCTTGGGCCACTCGGGTTTGTTGAAGAATGATTTCCGAGAGCCAGATTTTGTAGGGATCTTGGGTTTCACGCCAAGGTAAATGCCGTGGATTTTCTTGATACCAAGAAAGGATTGCATTTGAAAAGAATTGATTTTCAGTGACTTTGCTCTTCATTTGGGATTCGTTGCGAGACTACAAACCAAGGTATTTTTTTTGAATATCTTTTTTAATTGCATTAGTTCTTGTACATTTGCAGTCCCAAAAATACTTGGTTAATAGGTTGTTAAGGGTATTTCGAATTTCTAAATTTTTATCACAGTGACTAAAGCAGAAGTAATTATTAAAATTTCCGAGAAGACCGGAATCCAAAAAGACGATGTAACTCAAGCAGTTGAGGCGTTTTTCAAAGTAGTAAAAGATTCGATGGCAGATGGAGATAACATCTATGTCAGAGGGTTTGGAAGTTTCATCAACAAGAGAAGAGCAAAGAAGATTGCGCGTAACATTTCCAAAAATACCGCGATCGTAATAGACGAGCATTACATTCCTGCATTCAAGCCTTCTAAGGTGTTTGTAGAAAAAATAAAAAACAGTAAAAAAATCAAACATATGGCTACTCAGGCCTAAGCCTGAGTTAAAGGCATGAAGAAACTACAGGTTGTTCTCATAGGCATCGGCATCGCTTCAGTAGCAGGACTTTATCTTCTTCCCAAGGTGGTGGTCGATAATGAGGCTACAGGAGCAAAAATGGAAGAGGGAGCGGAAGCGACCACCGCCATTTCCGAATCGCATGAGAATACCCTATCTTCCCAGAATAGAGATCAAGCTGCGCAGCTCATCAGCAAGTTTCGAACTGCACCCTCTGTGGAGGAGAAAGTAGCAGCTGCACAGGTACTGGCTGGGATTTACAAGGAAGAGGGAATATTTGACAGTGCCGCTTACTACTGGACAGAGGCAAGTATGCTTTTGCCAGATAATTTATTTCTCATCGAGGAGGCTGGAAAAGCAAATTACGATGCTTTTTCCTTTGCCTTAGACAAGAATAAAGTAGAAGTGCTGGCAGATAAGACCAGAAGTTTCTTAAACAAGGTGTTGGAAAAAGATCCAACCCGTCTCGACTTGAAGTCCAAAATAGCGATGACCTATGTGTCTTCAGCCAATCCCATGCAGGGAATTACGCTCTTGAGAGAAATCCTAGAGGCGGATCCCAAAAATGAAGACGGCCTATTCAATATGGGTGTGCTCTCCATGCAATCTGGGCAATACGATCGAGCAATTGGTCGATTTGAAGAATTGGTAAAAGCGCATCCTCAAAACATTCAGGGGCAGTTTTACCTAGGGGTGAGTTATTTCGAGTCAAAAGAAAAAAACAAAGCAAAAGCCCAGTTTGAGCTAGTCAAGAAAATGACCCAAGATCCGATGATTTTGGAGAGTATTCAAGGCTACTTGGACCAGCTATAACAAATTACAAACACTTTAAATTGTACAACTATGCCTTGCGGTAAAAAAAGAAAAAGACATAAGATCGCTACGCACAAGCGTAAGAAGAGACTTAGAAAAAACAGACACAAGAAGAAGTAATCCCTTCTTTGCCTGCCAATGGAAGTAAAGTACGTTCATTTACACTAGTAAAAAGAAAACTTGAGTACGGAATTGTTAATCGATTCTGCTCAAAATGGAAGTCGAATAGCCTTATTGCAAGACAAGCAGCTGGTTGAACTTCATTCCGAAGGAATGGACAACCAGTTTAAGGTGGGAGACATTTATTTGGGAACGGTCCGCAAGATTGTCAATGGACTCAACGCCGCATTTATTGATGTGGGCTACGAGAAAGATGCCTTTCTTCATTACCAAGACCTGGGAACAAATATCAATAGCTTGTTGAAGTTTACCAAAATGGTACGCAACAACAACTACAGCAACCACCTCTTGAAGGGCTTTGAAAACGAAGCAGAAATAGAAAAAGTCGGCAAAATCGACAAGATTCTAGCCAAGACCAATCAGGTTTTGGTGCAAGTTGTCAAAGAACCCATCTCAACAAAAGGCCCTAGACTATCCTGTGAGCTCTCTCTACCTGGACGTTACCTCGTGCTCGTACCCTTTTCCGACACAGTCAATGTATCGAAGAAAATACGAAGCAATGAAGAACGAAAAAGGCTGCTCAGACTTATCAATTCAATCAAACCTGCCAATTTCGGGGTAATCATCCGAACAGTGGCTGAAGGTCAGTCCGTAACGGAACTTGATAAAGACCTTCGAAGTCTTCTCGCCAATTGGGAAGAGGGAATGAGCAAATTGCTGAAAGCCAAAAGCCGGGACAAAATTATTGGAGAGATGAGCATGGCCTCCTCACTTGTGAGAGATCTGCTCAATGAATCATTCGATGCAATCACCGTAGAAGAAGAGTCTACTTACGATCAGATCCGTTCCTACATCAGGTCTATAGCGCCTGAAAAAGAAAAAATTGTCAAACTTTACAACGGTAAGGTTAAGCTATTTGAAAGTTTTGGAATCGAAAAGCAAATCAAAAGCTTGTTTGGACAGTCCGTCAGCCTACCTCAAGGGGGCTATGTGATTATAGAGCACACCGAAGCCCTGCACGTCATCGACGTCAATAGTGGCAACAAGTCCAACCAAGAAAGTGACCAGGAATCTACAGCGCTTAAAACAAACCTGGTAGCTGCTAAAGAAATTGCTAGACAACTCCGCCTCCGAGATATGGGAGGAATCATCGTAGTCGATTTTATCGACATGAAAAAAGCCGAGAATAAAAAGGCGATTTTCGATGCGATGATGTTGGAGATGAAGTTTGACAGATCCAAACATACCGTATTGCCCTTAAGCAAATTTGGGCTAATGCAAATTACCCGGCAGCGCGTGCGTCCAGAAGTCAATATTGTGACCAAGGAAACCTGCCCTGCTTGCAACGGTACCGGCAAAATCCAAGCGTCCATTCTGGTCGCCGATAAGTTGGAAAAAGATTTGGAGCACATGGCAACCATTCAAAACGTGGAAAAAATCCACATCGGCTTGCATCCGTATCTGCATGCCTACTTTACCACTGGCCTGATTAGCCGACGAGTAAAGTGGTTTTTTAAATATTACAAATGGATAAAACTGATCAAAGATTCTTCACTACCCGTGACGGAATACAGATTCCAAGATGAATCTGGAGAAGAAATCGAACTAAAAGTAAAAAGCGAGACTGAGTAAGTCTCGCTTTTTTTTTGCCTTGTATTTGTGAATTGGGAAAGAGCTTCCCATAGGCCCAATCTTAAAATGGAAGCTTGTCCTCGTCTGCTGCTTCGTAAAAAGTATCTACATCTGGAGGACCTACTGGCATTCCTCCACCTTGGCTGCGGTCTACCTTGTAGGCTTTCACTTCTGTATACCAACGGCCGTTGTATTCTCGACTTTCTACCTCTATCCCAAGGTTGACTTGCTCGCCCACCTTTAAGCCAAACTGGTCGATCTTATCTCCCCAGATGGAGACACACACTTTTTTGGGATACTGCCCTCCAGTTTCTAAAATATATTCCTGCTTGCGCCAAGCATTGCCACTTTTTGAGCTCCCACTCACTTCCGGTAGCTGGGAGGTAATTTTTCCGCTTAAATCCATGATTCGTTTTTTTCTGTGTAAGACTACGAAGGTAAGCATTGCCTTTTACTTTTTAAATGACTTCAATACTTGGATTTTTTGACTTTAGGAGTCCCTTTCTACACTCAACTAATTCGTATTCCTACGATAGTTCAATTTGGTCCTAAGAAATAAAAATACATTAAATCTATTTTTTAAAGAATAAAAAATATTAAAAATGAGTAATAAAAAAATAAACTATTGATTTTATACTAAAGTTGCATAATTTGAAATTTTCACTGTAGTTTCGAATCCTTTTTAAAGCAGTTTCAACCTCCTCAAAAAAATCTTTTCACCTAACCCGATACTATGGCCTAGACTTTTACGTTGTATATAAACCAACTTAAAAATGAGTAAGCAACTAGGTCCTGAAGACGGAGTGTTGATCACTTCGTATCGTAATGGTAATGAAGCCGCCTTTAATCTCTTAGTAGATCGGTATCAAAGTAAAGTATTTACCACAATTTTCCTGATTGTAAAAGACCAGGATGTAGCAGAAGATCTGTTACAAGATGTATTTGTAAAGGTGCTCCACACCTTGAATTCTGACAAGTACAACGAAGAGGGTAAGTTTCAGCCTTGGGTGATGCGCATCGCACACAACATGGCGATTGATCATTTTAGAAAGGCAAAAAGATACCCCACCATCCTTTTGGAAGATGGGAGCAATCTGCTCAATTCACTATCCTTTGCGGAAGATTCCTCCGAGGAACAACGCATCAAAGACGAAACCCATGCCTGGGTGCGCAACTTGATCGATGAGCTTCCAGAGGCTCAGAAGGAAGTAGTTATCATGCGGCATTACTTAGACATGAGTTTCCAAGAAATCGCCGAACAAACTGGCGTCAGTATCAATACAGCCTTGGGTAGAATGCGCTATGCGCTCAACCATATTCGAAAAAAAATGAAACAAGTAAACAGTGCCTATGATAAAATCATTTACCCCAAATGACCTGATTAGATATATCTATCAGGAAATGTCGGAGGTAGAACAAGAACTCTTAATGCAAGCCTTGCACAGCGACGACGCTTTGATGCAAGAATACATTGAACTGCTGAGCACCGTGGAGTTTTTGGAGCAAGTAAAATTGCAACCTTCCGAAAAAATAGTGAAAGCCATCAAAAAAATGGCCCAGTCTACGGGACTTCCACAAGTCTGACCTAAGGTAACCCTGCTTCGGCGGGGTTTTCTTTTTTGTTAGCCTACCACTTTTTTGACAAGTGAATCATAAATAAAAACACCTCTAAAGTTTAGCAGAGTCTGCTGTCAACTGTCGACCGCCTGTAGGCCGTGGCCTATTAGCCGTGAACCTCTTAAAACCACTTCATCATCGTGGCGATCAACTTCTTCACACGAATCCCATACGGAGGGCGGAGCAAACTGACGTTGTTAAATCCGATCCGCTGCTTCAGCACTCCCTTTTCATTGCTAAAGGCCAAAAACCCAAATTTGCCATGGGCTTTTCCAATACCGCTATTGTTGACTCCTCCAAAGGGGAGTTCGGTGTGTAAAAAATGAAGCACACAATCGTTGATCACTAGATTGCCAGAGCTGGTCTCTGTTAAGACACGTTTGGCACGAGAGTCGTCTTTTCCAAAAAAGTACAAAGCCAAGGGCTTGGGCTGTGAATGGATCAAGGCCAAAGCATCGCTGATTTGGGTGTACGTGAGGATAGGAAGGATCGGCCCAAAAATTTCCTCTTGAAATACCAACATGTCCTCACTAATCCCGGAAATCAAAGTCGGAGCAATGTACCTCGTCTCCTCGTCTACCTCTCCTCCAGCTTCTACCTTAGCTCCTTTTTGAATTGCGTCCTCTAGCATCTGCCGAATTCGATCAAAGTGTTTCCGATTGATCAGTCGTGCATAGTCTGGACTTTGCATGACTCCTTTTCCTTCAGGATTGTAGTAGCGAGTCAAAGCAATTTGTGCCTCATTGATAAAAGCCTCCTTTTTTTCCTCAGGAACAAGGATGTAATCAGGAGCGATGCAGGTTTGGCCACAGTTGACAAACTTGCCCCAAATTAATTTTTCCGCAGCATCGGTTAAGTCTGCAGAAGCGTCAATAATGACTGGAGATTTGCCTCCCAATTCTAGGGTGACTGAAGTTAAGTGTTGTGCCGCAGCGTGCATCACAATTTTTCCTACTTGTGGGCTGCCGGTAAAGAAAATATGGTCGAAAGGCAAAGCCAAAAGCTCCGAGGCCACCTCTTTTTCTCCCAAGCAAACCGCCACCTCATGCGGAGCAAAAAGTTCGCTCAAGAGGTCTTGAACAAGCTGAGCGGTATGGGGGGCGTATTCTGAAGGCTTCAGAATTGCAGGACATCCAGCCGCAAGTGCGGATACCAAAGGTCCAATGGCAAGGTTGAAGGGAAAATTCCAAGGGGAAATAAGCAGGGCCCTTCCTTTGGGTTCAGCGACAATAAATGCCGAAGTACCGAGCATGGGAAGTGGAGTCGGTTGCGGTTGCGGCCGCATCCAAGAATTTAAATTTTTTAAGCAATGCTTGATTTCGGAGGTCACTGGAAAGATCTCATTGAGGTCTACCTCAGGTGCTGGTTTACTGAAATCCATCCAAAGCGCCTCTCGGATGGCTTCTTGGTGGGAATTGATCCAATTCAAAAGCTTGAGCAGCCGCTCTTTCCGTTCCACTAGGGTGGAGGATCTCCAAGCGATAGCCGTAGGGAGTTGGCTAGCAAAAAGTTCAGCGGGTGAAGGGCGAAAGTCAGAAAGCTGCGTCATGGCAAGAGGATTAGCAAGAGATTAGTAGGTCAAGGTAGACAGTTTTGTAGAAAAGTTAACGATAGCCTGGGCATATAATCCATTTGGATTAGATCGTTTTGGAACTATCCTGAATCAGGAGATTGAGCTGGGCCAGCTCCTTTTCACTCAGGTCTCTCCATTTTCCAACGGCGAGATCCAATTGAATGTGCATGATACGGATCCGCTTGAGCTGAGTGACTTGGTATCCGAGGTAGCTACACATTCGGCGAATCTGTCGATTCAACCCTTGTTTGAGGATGATCCGAAACTTAAACTTGTTGATGGCTATGACCGTACAGGGGGCGGTTACTGTATCCAAAATGGGAATGCCTGCACTCATCCGCTGCACGAAACTGGGATGGAGCGGTTTGTCCACGGTCACCACATATTCCTTTTCGTGGTTGTTTTTTGAACGTAGGATTTTATTGACCAAATCCCCTTCACTAGTCAGCAGGATCAGCCCCTCGCTGTCTTTATCCAGCCTTCCAATTGGAAAAATGCGTTCGGGATGGCCTATAAAATCAATGATGTTGTCTTTTTCCCCTAGCGTATCTGTGGTTGAAACAATACCCACAGGCTTATTGAAAGCAATGTAGACGTGCTGTTGCTTGGGCTTCCCGACCAGTTGGCCATCTACGCGGACCTCATCTTGGGGAAAGACTTGGGTACCCAATTCAGGAATCTTGCCATTGATGGTGATCCGTTTCTGTTCCAATAGCCCATCTGCAGCTCTACGAGAGCAAAAGCCTACTTCGCTGAGGTATTTATTGATTCGAATGGAGGGCTCTTGACTCATAAAACTAGGCAGTACGCAATTGAACTAGCAAGTTAAGGTTAAAAAAGGCTCACTGACGTGTCTTGTTTGCACTTGCCAACAAGCGGTCATCCACTGTTGGGTCTATCCCTGCCAGTAGCTTCATTACCTCGACCTTTTTTTGGTTAAATGCGGTCAGGTTGGCTTGTGAAACAGGCTCAGTTGGAGGGATGGTTTCCTTCAACCAATCTTCTTGCTTTCCATTTTTCCAAAAACGAAAACAGAGGTGAGGTCCTGTCGCAAGGCCGGTGCTGCCCACATAGCCAATCACTTGACCTTGCTTCACACGATCTCCTCGTCTAAGATTTCTGCTAATTTTAGAGAGGTGTAGGTACTGCGTGGTATAGGTTTCGTTGTGCTTGATCTTTACATAGTTCCCGTTGGCCGAGGAATAGCTGGCCTCTTGCACGGTTCCATCTCCTACTGTTCGTATTTCGGTTCCTGAAGGTGCGGCATAGTCGGTACCCAAATGTGCTTTGTATCTTTTTTGAACGGGATGAAAGCGGTTTAAATTGTAGCGCGAACTGATTCGGGTGTATTTTAAAGGGTCCCGAAGAAAGGCTTTTTTGAAACTTTGACCGCCCTGGTTAAAAAAGGTAAGCTGACCATTTTGCTCGAAAGGGATGGCATGCATCTCCTCACCTTTGTGGTTAAAATAAGCGAAATGAATTCCAGAGATGGAGACCACTTGGTCTTCGATTACTTTTTCTTCAAAAACTACTTTGTATACATCCCCTTTTTGCAAGGACTGAAAATCCACCGACCATCCGTAAAGATCTGCAAACTCATCAATCAGTTCGGGAGAGATGCCCTTGTCCACCATGGCATTGTACAAGGAACTGCTGATGATGCCTCCCACTTCTCGCTTACGCGTTAGGGCAGGCTTTTCTGCCCGGTAGAGGGTGGCCGAATCCAAGTTGAAGACAACAAACTCAGCTGGATTGGGCTCGTAAATAAAAAATTGTGCCTTAGATGAGTTGGGGGGAGTGATCACCGTAAATTTTTTGTCTGCGGCGATCCTGCGCACATCAAAAACCTCCTTTGATTTTTTTGCCAGTTCATCAATGATTTGGTAAGGAACATTGAATGGAGTAAGTAGGGTGGCAAGGGTTTGATTTTTGGCAACAGTGCCTTCCACAATCTGTAGCCCGCTGACATTGATTCCATAGAGAAATTTGTCCGGGTTGGAGGCTAGGCTATCGGTGGTGGATTTTTCCTGAGAAGAAAATAAACCTGGGAAGAGCCCCAAATCCTTCTGGTACACCAGGATGAGGACAATCGAAAGGAGTAGGGCAAGGGAACCGATCCAATTTTTTTTCATTCGAAGGGAATCGAGGGCAGCAGCTGACCCCTATTTTTTTGACTTCCAATCAAGCCAAAAGATGTCTTTTTTCCTAGAAAAGAGAAACAAATTAGACACTAAAGGCGCTTTTTTAACCTTAATTGACATCTTTGGAAAATTGAAATCCTTTGGATTGATGGATGCTGAGACCCGAGGTTTTGGGCATTTAGGTCAAAAAAGAAAAGAAAAATAGACTTCAACCGGTGAATCTTGGGATATAGGTATCGTTCTCTGTCGCATTTATTTATCTTTGAACTCCCAAAAATTAGGAATAAGTCATGTTAAGAACGCATACCTGTGGCGAACTACGCCTTCATCATGTCCATCAACAAATCACTTTGGCCGGCTGGGTTCAGCGCGTAAGAAATAAAGGAGGCTTGATTTGGGTAGACTTGAGGGATCGCTATGGGCTCACCCAGTTGATTTTTGAAGAAGGTTCTACCGACAAAAGCTTGCTCGAAAAGGCAGCCCAACTCGGAAGAGAATTTGTGGTGCAAGCTACAGGCACGGTGGTGGAGCGAACTGCTAAGAATGATAAAATGCCAACTGGGGATATTGAAATCAAGGTGGAGGAACTTACGGTATTGAATGCCGCCAAGGTGCCACCGTTTATTATTGAAGACGATACGGACGGTGGGGATGAGCTCCGCATGCGTTACCGTTACCTAGACCTTCGCAGAAATGTAATCCGCGAAAAGCTACAGCTCCGTCACCGCATGATGCAGGAAACTAGGAGCTACATGGATAAGCAACAGTTTATTGAAGTAGAGACTCCTGTCCTAATCAAATCAACTCCAGAAGGTGCACGTGATTTTGTGGTGCCTAGCCGAGTGAATCCAGGAGAATTTTACGCTTTGCCACAATCTCCACAGACCTTCAAGCAGCTGTTGATGGTCAGCGGCTTTGACCGCTATTTTCAAATTGTCAAATGCTTCCGCGATGAGGATTTGCGTGCAGACAGACAGCCGGAGTTTACGCAGATTGACTGTGAAATGGCCTTTGTCAACCAGGAGGATATTCTCAACACCTTTGAAGGATTAATTAAACACCTCTTCTTATCTGTTAAAGGAGTGGATTTAGGCCATGTTCCACACCTGAC
>Ga0114968_10000360_pt1 | contig 33629 bp, 41 predicted proteins | sample M_130807_EF_Meta_FD_87020 | JGI IMG/M metagenome (GOLD analysis project Ga0114968, IMG submission 87020) | Freshwater microbial communities from Lake Montjoie, Canada to study carbon cycling - M_130807_EF_MetaG | ecosystem: Environmental > Aquatic > Freshwater > Lake | place: Lake Montjoie... | reverse complement strand
AGTATTTTTAGTAATAGAATATGAGTTATCATTAACTATAAATTCACCAGGATTATCATTTAAATAAAGTAAATGAGTTTTTGTAAAGCTAGAAGAACCAACATCAATGTGATGTGGGGTATCTCCTTTAATCCAAGTCATAGGAAATTTTGTAATACCAGTTAAATCAAGACCAAATTTTTCTGAGAGAGATTGTTTAATCGAATTAGGAAGTGTTAATGAAAAATAAACTTTATTCATATTTTCTAATCTATTTTTTTCAATAGCAACTTCGGGTGAATTTTCAAAAAAAATTAAGTCTTCGGGTAAGAGAAAGTTTTCAAATTTAGTTGTTATCATAGTATATATATATATATATATTATTTAAAATATTTTAAAACATTATCTAAGCTATTAATTGCATATTAGCTTTAGTTCTCATATAATTTATACTACAAGTTTCAACTAATAACCCACCATTAGCATAAACACCATAGTTCATTTTAATATCATCATTTTCTAATAATTTTTTCCTTTTTATTCGTTACTACTTTGTTCTACATTCTCTGTAGAAACTGTAAGATTTTTTTGTAAATCTTCTTGTGATTCTATTAAAGGTTCCTCGAGTGGTTCATCAGGCCTTTTTACTAATTTTTTAATATTACCAGCTCTAGGAGGAGTAATAATAGTTATTATTATATTTTTTATTATATCAAAAATTAACATTATATAATATTATAATATATTTTTAGGAATCATCGTGAACGACTGTATGACCACAACTTTTACATTCTATATAAATAGTTGCAGGTTCATCCGCAGCTCTAGTTTGTTTTTGAGTTACAGTGCTTTTACTTTCTTTACATTTAGGACATTTATGAGTACTAGATGTAGCTTGATTCTTTTTCTTATTTTCTTCTAATTCTTTCTTTTTCATAATTGAATCATATTTTTCAGGATTTAATTCATCCGGTCTCATTGTTGCAATTTTATTAGCATCCAACTTACCATCTTTTAATGCTTTAACTAAAAATGTAGATTTTTTATTTATTAATAAATTAAAAATTTCCATAAATTTATCTGAATATATAGAATCAAGTAAATATGCTAAATCATTCATTTCAGTATATTCTTTTGCAAATTTATAAATAGATTCTTCAATATCCTTTGCTATCTTATTACTTACGATTTCAGAAAGTTCTTTAATATTTTTTTGTCTATCCATTATAGACTTTTATAAATTAATTATTCATATCGTAATATGCCTCAATCACCCATTTTTTAACTGGGTTTATTGTTCCTCTTTCGTGAACAGTCTTAAAATTATGCATACCAAAATTATTTTTAATCTTTGTAATTTTAAACAAGTCTTCATCTAATTCAAGTGTGCTTTTATAAAAGTCTCCTTTCCAATCATCTTGATAACCCTCCTCCAAATCAACCGGCAAGCAATCGTAGAAACTATCTGCATTAATAAATCTAGGATGGAAAATTTTATGTTTATATGTTAAATATCCTTTCATATTTTTAACATTAGAACTGAACAAACTCTTCCAATAATCATTCTTGGAAACATAATGTTGTAATTCATTAAACTGTTTGTCATTTAAAAAGTTAGACCAACCTCGACTGAAATATTTATTATCAATTTCAATCTCGTTAGTTAATCCAGACACATATTTAGAAGTAAAATTAATATAAGTCATATGACTCCTAATCGCATGAGTTGTTAGATAAACATTATTCCCATCGTAATATCCTCTCACACAATCTTTGTGAAATTCATTTACCATTGAAATATGATTTATCTGCTTATTCATAAATAGCTCAAACACGCGATTTAGATAAGGACTAGATATCTTATACTTTAGATTCATTCTAACAAGCAAAGGAACATCCAATTCTTCATCATCTTTGATATTATTTTTAATAATTTTAATATTTATATCGTACTCGCTACAACCTAAGTAATATTCAGGAAATATATTCTTAAAATTTTCTTGACTATTTCTTTCTTTAGTTAATTCACTATCAATGAAAGGTTTGAACAAATCTTTTACAAGAAAATGTCTAATGTTTTCACTGATATGTGTATAATCCATTTTTTCAGTGACTATGTTTTCCTTAACCCAAGTATCTTTTACTAATACATTCAATTGAAACTTTTGTTCCAACTTAATATTTTCAATTCTTCCTTCTGGATTATTATTTATAATATTTACAACAAATTCATTAAAAAAGTTATGAACATTTTCCATAAATGTAAATCTATTAGTTGTTAAAAACATAATATCTACATCAGCATTTGGATAATACTCATTGTAATATCTTCTCTTTTTTGCATCTATATTACCAAGAAACATATTCATTAGAGGATGATACTTTTGTAAACAAGCAGCCATAATTGAACCACTTACTCCAATATTATACTTACTCAAATCTATATTTTTAAAAACATCTTCAGCTGGATTACCAGTAATAAAGATGTTCATATTTTTTCTAAACTCTTCTAGATTACAAATTCCATCACCTTGATTAAAATTTTCATTGTATCTAAATTTAGGTAATCCAAACATATTTGCTCCTAACAAAGTATCAGAAAGTAACATTTGAGAATATGGATTATACTTTGGCATAGCTTTGCAATGAGGAAACTGTGGTAAATTAGCAGCTGTATCAATTTCAAAAACACTAGGGTCATCATTTGTCAAAACATTCTTCTTTAGTGTTTCATCAAAAGATAATGTTAGAAAAGTATATCCTAATAAGTATCTGAAAAGAGGAGCAAAGATTTTTAAGTCTCCTCTCATCAATTCCAAGACACGAAAGTTATTAATCACCAAATGACAATGTCTAGAAATGAGTAGATGACAAAATAACATAAATCTATTCTTATGAGTTAATAAACACAATATTTGATAAATATCATCTTTAGAATATATAACAGGTTCAATTGGTAAGAATTGCATATGTATCAAAAAGTCTCTCTCATTATTTTTTCTATTATATCTATAAATATTATTTAGATAATTAGAAGAAACATTTATCTTATCAAATCGTTTATTATAATATGATTTATGCCTAAAGATATTATTGAAAGATATTTCAAAATTTTCAACAATTGCCCAGAAATTAGCATCTTCCAAACTTGAAATAGTATCTTTTAATTTTACAGAATTAGGTTCAACACAATCTGCAATATGTTGACCAATAATTAAATTATTATATAACTTGTCAAAATTACTTAGACCTTCGGAAGAATTTATAAAATTAAGCATATTTTTAAAGTTACAATTGAAAAGAGGTAAGACAAGATTATTCTCTTCTAACTCAATATCAAAATCATTAATGTGATTAATGGTATCCTTTGGCAAAACACATAACTTATCATATAACTTTCTACCATTGTGTAGGAATTGTAAAGAAGTTTTCCAGATAACTAAATCTTTGCAAACAGCACTATAAATTTTTTCATCAACTAATTTCATGAAAAAAGGAATAGGAATCTTATTATTATTCTTTTTGACTACTATATATAAATTCTTAAAATGCTTGGCTAACATCCAAGTATCAGTTTGCTCTAGTGTTGTACCTAAAATGATATTTGTTCTTATTTCAGAAATAAATGGATTTTGAATTATACTCATTAAAGTAAATAATTAATGTTAAATGAATGTAAATATCAACTTTTTTTGTTTGTATTAGTATAATAATTTGGTCACAACCCCCTTCTCTACACTAATATACTCATTCTCCACCATCTTATGTAATACATCCTCGTACATATTAATATCAGGTGTAAAGATAGTTAACTTTTCAGAAATATTTTTGAATAAATCATCCTTTGTCATTGGCGCTGTTTTAACATAATGATTAATATTTGTTTTTAGAATATCTTCCCTAGACAATGTAAATTGTTCTTGTCTCTTCTTTTCCCAAATACTGTCGTAATTAGTGGTAGAGAAGAAGAGCTTAATATAATCTACAGTAATAGGTGTTGAACCCATACTAATTTCCTCTCTATCCAACTTTAAAATTCCACCTAAAATCATAGAACCAATAATAGATTGTTTAAATTCATCATTATAATTTTGAAAGATATTTAATGACAGTAATTCATTCTTGGTAACAGTTTTAAATCTCATAATATATTCAATCACCATAAATTGCAAAGGCATCATCTTATATTCAACATTCTTATATTCAAATACAATTTCACCAAAATGCAAATACCAATTAATCTTCCTTTTATCTACATACTTTTGTTTGTAAAAGCAATCATAGACACTCATCAATTTAAATATTTCACCTTGAAATACTTTCTGCTTATCATCACCTGCATTATAAAATCCTTCAGCTTGATTAAAATCCCAATTATAAGATGTTGTAACCAAATTTAATAGATTTTTATATTTCAGACTAGGAACATTAACACAATGAAAATTAGCCACATCATCCAAAGTATTTTCAACATCTTTAATAATTTTACTAGTCTTGAACATTAATTTATCACCAAATATATCTTGTAGAATTTCATAATTTTTCTTTTCATCTTGAATAAATGGTTTGTGTAAAATTCTTTGAACAAGATTTTTATTATATTGTTCAATTAACTTATCTTTCTCTTTTATGCTACTAAAGAATTTAGACATACTTTTAAATTTAGTAACATCTGCTAATATAATATTTAGAATATCTTCTGTAGCAAATAACTCACTAATTTTCTTAAAAACAATTTCTCGGTTCATATTGTTATGTAATAAGGGAACCACTACAGCTAAACAATCGAAAAATAATGTAAGATTTTCTGCAGTAAAAGTTTTATGTTTATTACACAATACTACAACTTCCTTAGTAATATCAAAACCCAACACAAATAATTTAGAGAATACTTCTTTGTAATTAGTTAAAATAGTAGAAATCTCTTTCAAACTAGAAATAGTAAATACAGTTAAAAGATTTGCAGTTAGAAATGGAAATGAAGGATTAATCACAGTTTTAAAATCATATTTAATTTTATAAAGATAGTTATACATTTTATCAAAATGGTTCAGTGTTGTTACCAAATTAATTAAACTATTTTGACTGGTTGGAACCGGATATGGTTTAGTTGCAATTTCTTCTACAGTATCTTGAACTGCTGATGAGAATAACATTTGAAACCACAATGCAGGATTAAGTTCTTGATTATTTCTTTGAATTAATGATATAATAGAATTTAGTTTAATAATATTTTTAGAGTCTTCTTCTAGAAAATTACTTAGTTTGATTTTTAAAAAAGCTATCATGGGAGGGTCTGAAATTATATTATCAAACAAATGTAATGATGACACCTTTTGAATACTACTTTTTTCAGTAGATTCTAGAAAGGATGTAAAATTACTAATTTTGGAACCATAAGAATTAGATATACTAATTAAATCATCAATTTTAAAAACATTTTTCTTAATATTATTTCGAATGGCTAACTTTTTTTGCTTTAGAAAGTTATCTAAATTTTTAATAATTAAGCTACTTACTCGTTCTTTGTTATTCATAATAATTTGAGTGACTAAATCAGAATGAATAACTTTTTCATCTGATTGCAAAAGATTTTCAAAATAGTTATCTAATAAAGATGTTAGGTCTTCTTTATTAGATTCTTTGATATGATTTTCCATAATGTTATTTCTATCGACTAGCATTAAGTTATATATATTTATTTAATTTATGTAAATATCAATTTTTTTATAATAAATATTAATAGTCATAAGGATTATATCTAGGCACATCAAAGTTATAGATATTAGCTTCAAAATCCCCTTTCTTCTTATCTAAAAAGCCTACATGAATTCTTTGTTTATCGTCTATTTCTCTACCACCTCTAACACTAATAGGCATCTTATTTGGGAAACCATAGGTATCTGCTCCAGTTACATAATACTCCCATTGATTAGAACCAGGATAAGTTTGTCTACCAAAAAGCTGTAATATTTTTTCATCTTCCTTTCTGACTAATGTTCCTACCGCGTGATAGTTATCAGGTAAACCTCTAGTAGGAACATTAATTCTATTTCTAACATACCTATCAGGATATTGATATTCAGGTAATCTTTTTTCAGGTGGTTTTAATTCATTGTAAATAGCTTCTTTATCTCTATTTTCTAAATATAATCTTTTTTCGGGTTCAGTAACACCAATACTGTTTTTAGTCATAATTGGCACATCGTCTAAAACATTTAATTGTTTTGATAATTGGCTTAAACTATCATTATTTAAACTCAAATTAAAATCAATATTTTGCATCTTGTAAATATAATATAAGGTTATTCCAATAAAAATTAACATTAACAATAAATAATGTTCTGTTGGAAGACAAATTGTATTTGACATTATAATTTAATTTAGATTTTTAATTTTTTATATTTAATTAATAGACCAAATAATATACAACAATTGTTTTGCCTCCTTCTAAATTTACTTCTCTTGGATAAATAAATTTTGGTTTCTTAGTAATATATAATGATAATGCTAAATGTATATCAAATGTAACATCTGAATCAAAATGAATTCTAGAATTAACAAAGTGAGATTTAATATAAAAATGAATATTAGAATTGTTATCTGGTTCTAATTCTAATCCATATTTTAAAAGATCTCTAGAATCTTTTGATTCTTCGCTAGAAACATAAGGAGTTACCCAAGCCCAAAGCCAAATATTTGTATCTAAATCTAAACTTCCTAAAACAGTTGTTTGACCTTCATATATTTTTTTTTCATTTTTATCTGAAAATAATAAATATAATAAATTATCTTTTTTATTAATTTTAATATTATCCGCTTCTAATAAATAATTATATTTTTCATTTGATTTATCAAAATTATCTAATCTAGTTCTGATAAATTCTTTAATATCTAAGTTTTCTGACATATTATTATAAATTAGAAAAAACTAATTAAAGAAAATATTCTTTACTAATTAATGCACTTTTTTACGTGGGTATTAGCTTTATGTATTCCTATTGGACTTCAATTAAACTTTAAATTTTTGGAAAAGGTTATTGACTTGTTGATTATTTTAACGAACTGTCTAAATAGATTGCAAAATAGAAACTATATTTTAACAATGGATATTATAGAAGATGTAGTTCTTAACGAGTCAGAAGCACCTCTTAACGAGTCAGATGAATTTTATAGAAGACTTAATAAAATGAACGAAAAAGTAAAAGAAACCTATAGTCTAAATGAAACTAACAATAATCCAGAAGAAAATCAAGATTTAGAACAATTTAATCAAGAACAATATTATAAAGAAATGGAAGAAATGCAAGAACAAGTTAATAAATTATCACAACTACAAGAAGAAGAAAATACAAACATCTTAGATGATGTAATCCAAAGCCATGATAGCACCCCTGAAGAATACAAAGATATTGACCATATTGTAGCAAAAGTTAATTCAGTAAATAACAAAATTTATATAGATGAATCTTTAGAATAAAATTAAAAAAAATGCTATAAAAAAAAATATTATTAATAATTAGATGAATAATAAGAAATTATTTTGTATAAATTGTAATAAAAATAATCATTCTTCAAAAGATTGTAAAGAACCTATTTTTTCCTATGGGATTATTTGTGTAAAATTAGACCCAGAATTAAATATATCACCATCTACCATAGAGAATTATTTAATTAATAAAGTAATTGACTTTGAGGAATATAATTTTGCCAATCTTACTAATTTATCAAAATTGGATACTTATAAGAATAAAATAAAATTTTTATTAGTTCAAAGAAAACATAGCTTCTCTTATGTAGATCTTATTAGAGGTAAATACGATGAAAACAATAAAACCGAAATAAAAAACTTATTAAACCTAATGTCAAAAGAAGAAATAGATAATATATTATCTAACAATTTTGATTGTCTTTGGAATAATCTTTGGAAAAAAACTTCAAAATATAAAATTTATGAAAGAGAATCAGATATATCCAGAGAAAAATTTAAGGTATTAAAATCATATGATTTAGTAGAACTAATTGATTTTGATAATTTATATGAAACCCCAGAGTGGGGATTTCCTAAAGGAAGAAAAGATAAGAATGAAAGAAATATAGATTGTGCTGTAAGAGAGTTTAGAGAAGAAACAGCAATAAGTTCAGATAAATATTTAATTTTAAATAGATTAAATACAATAGAAGAAACAGTATTGAATTTAGATAAGGTATATAAATTAGTTTATTATTTAGGATTATTATGTGAAGAATCCAAATTGGAAATAAATAATGATGCAAAATATGAAATTGGAGATTTACAATGGTTATCGTTTGAAGATGTTATTCAAAAGATAAGACCCTACTTTAACGATAAATTAAAGATGATTTATAACATTTACTTTTTGTTTATAAATTTAATTGAAAATATTCAAAATAAAGAGGGAAAAGTTGAAACAAACTTTACTTAAAAATATAAACATATTATTAAGTAAATGGAAATAAATTATGATATGATTTTAAAATATTTAAATAAGAAAGAACAGTTCGCTAACAAGAAAAATTTAATAAAGTTTAGTGAAGAATTCCCAAATAATTTCAAAGAATTGTTTGGAGACAAGTTTTATCGCATTGGTGTTACACAAACTCTAAATGATTTAAATATATCATTTTTCTCAAGTTTTATGAGCTTATTTACAGAAGAATATATTACTCTATTAGAAAATGAAGAATCAATCAGAATAACAATGTTACTGGAAGAATTATCAAAATTCACTAGTGATATTGGTTTGAAGAAAAAGATTAAAGAAAAAGAATCTTCTATTCAGATTATGGAATTATTAGTAAATAAATTTCAAATTAACTTTCTCATATTTGATTTTGTAGATAATCAAATCTATACAGTATATCCATCTGAAATTATGAATCCTTGGAAACCTTTCTTCCTATTTGCTAAACATAACAAAAGCTGGGAACCAATTCGTAACAATGACAAAAAGTTATTTAGTTATAATGATAATGCAATTAAAAAAATTATAAATCATCAAACTATTGAAATTAAATATTACGAAGGTTCTATAATTAAAAAGGATTATTTCTTATTGGATAACATTAATGAAATAATTAAGAATGAATTTACACCAAACATTATAGAGGAAGAACCAACCGAAGAATCAGAAGTAAATAATAATTCAGAAGAAGAAGAAGCAGAAGAAAAAGTAGCTCACGACCCTGCTAAATTAAATAAAATGACTAAAGACGAGATTATGAAATATATGAAAACTCTAAATATAACAGTGACTAATAAAAAAATAACTAAAAAAGATTTGATAGAAATGATAATTTCTAATTAGTTAGTTATTTTTACAAATATTTCTTTTATAATTTTAATATGATACTTATTAAAATTATAATATTATTTTTATTTTCGGAGATAATAGAAAATTATTATAAAATGAATAAATATAAAAGAGAAACACAATTTAATGTTTATCGTTCACTAATGTGTATTTATTTTGCTTTACATTCTTTAGAATTATCAGTTAATTATTTTCCAGAAGGTCATAGTAATCCTTTTCATTTTAACAATGAAAATATTACTGAATTATCTGAATTTTTTATAGCTTATTTAATTGTTGATATTGAAAAAATGATTATAACTAGAAATACTAGAATAGACTTGTATGTCCACCACATTTGGTGTTTGGTTTCATTTTTACTTGCTCAATACTATGATGTATTAGGTTACTTTCATGTTTTTCTTTTAATAAACGAATCAATATCTATAGTAAGTGGATTAGATTCTATTTATTTAGAAGAAGATAAAAAATACGAATCTATGATGTGTAAAAAATATAGAAAAAATATAATAAGATTTATAAGATTACCAATCTGGATATTAGTTTTAATAATTACAATTTATCATAAAAATAATATTCCAAATATAATATTTTGGAATGGTATCTTGTCTGCCGTATTAATGATATATTTAGACGAATATTGGTATAAAAAATGTAATGATGCAATAGAAAAATATAATCTAGGATTAATATAATATGGCTATAACACCAGAGATCTGGGGTCCTCATGGGTGGAAATTTATGCATTATGTCGCTTTGGCTTATCCAGCTAAACCAACACCAGAACAAAAGAATGAATATAAAATATTTTTTGAATCTATTCAAAATATTCTACCTTGTGGAATGTGCTCTTATAATTATAAAAAACATTTAAAAGAATTACCTATGGATGATAAAGTTCTAGAAAGTAATATAAACTTATTAAAATGGACTATTGATATGCATAATAAAGTAAATGTACAAAATGGTAAAAGAGAATACACTAGTGAAGAAGTTGTTAATTTACTAATTAATAATTTTGGAGATAAGAAAGAAAACTTTGAAAATACTAAAGATCAAGAACAAAGCAAAAAAGATGATAAACCAAAAGAAAAAAATAATTCAATCTTCTTTAATGTAGCATTTTGGATATTTATTTTTGTAGTTTTAGTTACAATTGCGATTATTTATAAAAAGTCTGTTTAGTTAACTAAAAAAGGCACTTAAAAATAAATTACTCTTTTATTTCTAATGGAAGCAATTGATAAAGTGAAAACCGACGTTACTACTATTAGAAATAAAGTAATTGAATGTCAAAAGAAAAATCTATCAAAATTTGATATTGAAATGACTCTGATGACTGAATTACCTGAACTATATAGTGACTATCCTTGGTTAATCAAATCATTTTCTAGATCAGCAAGTGTTGACGAATTTATGAAAATGATAAATAAAATGTTTGCAAATTTAGAAACAGTTGCTAGAGGTGATGAAACTTTAGCAGCGGTTGAAATGAAATTAGGTCAAGAATTATTTGACCATTACGTCGGAGATAAGATTCCGAAGAATCCTAACCCTAATCCTGAACCTAAATAATAACATAATAACAAACTTAAGTTTTATTACTTATAAACTTATCACATTCCAAGTTTAACTTTTCTTGAGTAGCTTTATAAAGCTTTTCAAGTTCTTGTTTATTTTTTTCATATATATTCTCAGAAGGAGGATAAAAGTTTCTAATCCACCATTTAGATGCTTCAATTTGTTTATCTCTAAAAATATGATATTTATCACCAAAGTAATTGTTCTCTTTTATATACTTTACAATTTCATTAATCATAATTTGTTGATTGTTAACTAATTTTATATTTACAAAAGTAAAGAAATTAATATAGTCTCTGGGAAGAGTAATTTCAGGAAAGAAATCATAAATATAATTCTTATCATCCATTGACTTGAGAATATCCTTTAGAGCTGTCACAATTTCTTTTTTACTCTTTATCAATCCTTTCAAAATTAAAAATCTTTCACTGTCAGATTGACGAGAAATAAAAGGTTTATATATAAATGATTCTTTGAATTGAGATGTAATTACATAAATAAGTTTCAATGTAGGTATAGAAAAACTATCATAATATTTTACTATAGCATTACCTCCTTCAGTTAAATTTTCTAAAATGTCTACCAGATAAGTAATAAAATCTTTATAATAAGCCTGTTCAATAAAGTTATCTTCCTTTATTGTTTTAGAACAAATCATTAAATTTTGTTCTTTGTTTCCGTTAATGCTAAATTTTTGTTTAAATACATCTACAATATCATTTTTATCATATTTGGTTTTATCATCTACCAAATCAAAAGTAAATAATATCTCCCATAAATTCAAATCTATTTTTTCACTGTCTTTAAAATATTCTTTGGTAGAATTTTTAATATCATCTTCATAATTAGAAATATTTTGTTCAAATGGATTTACCACGTAATAAAAATCTGTTTTAGTTTGTAATTTATCAGTGATTTCCATAGCACTTCTAGTACGATGAATGAAAGAGTGAAACCCTAATGTAAATAAAGGATAAGGTAAAACAGGTGAAAATACCACCGGGTCTTTAAAATCTAGATTTTTATTTTCAACACCAGGAAGTTTTATAATAAAAGGTTGATTCATTAATAGTAGAGATATTATATCTATAAATAAATTATTCAATTTTATAAGAAAAAATGAATAAAAAAGTTTAAAAAAACAATTATTATACATATTAATGTCAGTAAATGTAGAATACTCAACCAAGGAAATTGCTACAATAATCTTAACCAATACTCTATTAATGTTGGTTCGTAGAAAAGTAATTAAAACTCATGAAAAATTATTAAAGGAGTTAAACGATACCTTTGTTCAAAAAGGTGTAGTTGAATTCAAAGACGATGATAACAAAAAATACAGTATAAACTTATCCAGCAGTAAACTTACTACTATTGTTCAAGCATCAGAATTAGATCTTTATCTAAAAACAAATACAGATGTTCATAAGATTATTATTGTAAAAGACCCATCAAAGAAGGTAGTAAAACAGATCGGAACAGACTATATTAACGCAGAAATATTTTTTGAACACGAATTAATGGAAGATATTCCATCTAAATTTTTTATTCCTGAACACCAACTATTAACAGAAGAGGAAAAGAAGAATATTTTGGATACTTTTAAGGAAACAGATATTGCAAAGATGAATGATACAGACATTATGTCCAGACACTTTAACGGAAAGGTTGGAGATATTTTTAGAATAATTAGACCTAGTATTACCGCTGGATATAATATTTTCTACAGAAGAGTTGTTCCTGGTAATTTTAACCAATTATTCGAAACATAAATTCTATATTAGTATAATAATGTCAATAATAGATTTAATTAAAAATAAAAATATAAAAGAATTAAAAAAGAAAATACTAGAAGACTCAAATATTAATATAAATATTAGAGATAGTAATTATAATTATTTTATTTATTATGTTTTACTTTATAACCAAGAAGATATATTAGATTTGATATTAAAAAAGCATCTTAGATTAGATATTTTAGATTCAGATGGCAGAAATATTTTATATGTTCCAATTAAATTTTCTTATAATTCAATGTTAGATAAATTATTAAATTATGATAGTAGAAACATTGGTATTAGTATTTTAGATATTAAAGATAAAATAGGATTAACTGCTTTACACTATTCTATTATTTTTAATAATTATGATGCATTTAAACTTTTATTAAAAAATAATGCAGATATTTTAATGACTAATAATCAAGAATTAAATGCCTTTCATATTACCATCCAATATAATAGAATGAATTTTTTTATTGATTTATTAAATAATGTTACTGATTTAAATTTCTACACTCAAGATACTGAAAACTTAATTCAATTCTGTATTGTAAATGATAGTTATGATTTTATTCAATATATATTAAAAAAGAAAATTAATATTAACACCCAAGAATCATTAAATGGATTAACAGCATTACATCAAATTATAACTAAAAATAATAAAGGGATTACTATTTTATTATTAACCTTTGGAGCTAAAGTTGATATTGCAGACTTTTATGGAAATACTAGTTTACATTACGCTGTAACCGAGAATAATTTGGAATTAATTAGAATAATTATGAAATATGAAATTAATTATAATTTAACTAATATAGATGGAGATACCCCTCTTCATTTATATTTATTACAATCTAATCAAGATTCTGATATAGTCAGAAAACTAATCTTACATACTGATTTAAACATTCAAAATAATCAAGGAATAACTTGTTTGAAAAGATTAATTGATGTATTTATTTTTGATGAATATAGAGATATATTAAGGGAAAAGGAATTAAATTTTTATATTGGTGATATATCGGAAAGTTTAAAGGATGAACATATTTTTAATGTAGCTGTTGATTCATATTATAATAGTTTAATTAAAAATAACTTGAATCTAGTAGAAGACTGGGAAAAGTGGTGTAGTAAATCGGTGATAGATAAATTAAAAACTTTGAAGATTAAAAAAGAGGACCCTAAAGATATTTGTAAAGAAAAAATTAGAGAGGTTATTAGAAAAGAAAAGAGAACATTACCAAAATATAATAATATGAATTTAGTATTAGACAATGGTATTTTTATGAATAATTGTTATTACACTGGAATTCCTTTGGATATAATATCAGGATTAATTTATTTATTTAATACTTTTAAAAAGAGGATTGGTTTAGTTTTGGATTATCCTTTAACAGTTAATAATGAATTAGAAAACTATTATAGGAAGATAGGGATTGATTTCCCTTTTAAGATGGAATTTTCAAACTGTGAAATTTTATGGTCCTTTCAAAAGATATTTTATCCAAGTTATTTTGATTATGAATTACAGAAGAAACTAAAGGATGATAACATAAATTTTGTTGTAATACCTATTGGAATAGAACTACAAAATGGTTCTCACGCAAATATTTTGATTATAGATAAAAAAGGGAAAACAGTAGAAAGATTTGAACCCAATGGAGCAAATTATCCTTTGGGGTTAAATTATAATCCTACTTTATTAGATAGTCTTTTGGAAAACAAGTTTGTGGATTATAACTTGGTGCTAATAAAACCACAAGATTTCTTACCCACTATCGGTTTTCAAATCTTAGAAAATTTGGAAGAATCAAAATGCAAAAGATTAGGAGACCCAAATGGGTTTTGTGGAGTGTGGTGCACCTGGTGGGCATATCATAGAATAAAAAATCCGAATATTAGTAATAAAGAATTAGCAGTATCTTTAATACAAATAATTAAAATGGAAAACAAAAGTTTCAAAAATTTAATCAGAAACTTTAGTTATTATATTGTTGAAGTTAGAGATAATTTGTTAAAGAAATTTCACGTAGATATAAATGATTGGATGGTTGGTAATATGAAAGATGATATAATTAATTTATTGGAAAAAGAAATCTTAAATAATATAATATAAAAATGTTAAGTTATTTTTTAATTACTTGGATTTTATCTTTCTTTGTTCTTTGTCTGCCTTTATTATTTATTACAGAGAAAGAAAAGGAAGAAGAAAAAAATAGATCGATAGGGTATGAAGATATTCGTCCTGAAAATTCAGAAGAACGTAATCGGGGAGATGCTTTTGATGAGTTTTTGAAAGGTTTTTTTCCTAAAAATTCAAAACTAAGGTTTGTAGTAAATTCTATATTTTCACTAAATTTAATATTATTAATTAACCTACCTTTAATTATTTTATTTGGATTTAATTCATTTTTCCAATTTTTTATTCAAATTTTTATTCCATTTTTAATAATTTTAAAAATCACTTATACTCCGGTCATTTTTTTATTAATGCTTTTTTATTTACATCCAATATATTACACAGGAGCTGTATTAATAAGACTATTGTCGGGAATAGATATACCCAAGTGATTTCTTTTATGTTAACATTAATAGATTTTTTAGTAAACATATATAATCTCGTTATTTATGCATTAAATAATATAATTTGATTCATCATTCTCCGTATTAACCACATCCACATTTTCCGTTTTAATAATCTTTGAACCGTAATATTTTTCAACTTCATCTTCAGTTGCAAAATCTAATAATTTTCCCATAATTTTAATTTGAGAATCTCCTTGATTGATTCTTTTATCCATAATTTGGATTTTAACATAATCTCCAACTTGTAATTTTTTATTTGTCTTTTTGTTCATAAACCCTTCAGGAATATCCCAAGTGTTATTATCAATACTATTCTTTGGAATGAAAATAAATAGTGGTCCGTTAATAGCTACAATCAAATCATTACTAATCAATTTAATATATGATATGATAATGGTATTTTCAATAGGAATACAAATTCTACAGTGATATTGGATGTTGTAAATAGCTGAACTGTTTAGATTTTCAGGTAGTAAAATTCCATCGGTGAATTCTAAGATTTTATAGACTTCATCTATAAATCCATTTTTATTACATCTCTTTTCTACTTTCTTTTTTAATACTAACTTCATATTATTTCTAATATCACTGTTCATATAATAGGGCTCTAATGAAATTCTAGTGTGTTGCTTGATATTTTTATATGGGGAAACAACTTTAGACATATTACTATACTATAGAATATATCTTTCTAAATTAAAAAAACAATTTTTTCAAGAAAATTATTTATTATTTTTGGTATAAGTATAAGCTATATTTTCAATTTCTTTCATGATCTGATTTCTAAGAATATTATCTTTTTTAGTTTGTTTATCAACTTGTTTCTTTAACTTCTTGAAAATCTTATCTTGGAAATTATGATATTCTTCTTTCTTTTCATCGTTTAACACTTCATTTCCTTCTTCATAAAACTGTTTAACGATTTTATTACCATAATCCAAAAGTTCATTTAGTGATTTGTTTTTGTTATCGGATATCCATTGATTATCTTTAAATTTGAAACAAATGTTTGACCTGTCACTATTGATTTTAAAATTATTGTTCTCTTTATGATTGGAATTAAATTTAATATTTTCTAGTAATTTAGGTATGACGTTGACTTGGTCGTTAGGTATCATATTTAGAATTTTCTGTTTGAATTTATCGGTGATGTAATCCATATTGTCTTTGTCATAGTTGTTGATTACGATGTTGTTGTTAACGGTGCCGTTGTTGATGTTACCGTTGTTGATGTTGGGTTTTACTTTTTCATCTTTAAGGATTTTAATTTCTTTTTCTAACTCTTCTAACTTTTCTACTAATTTATCATTTGTTTTCTTATTTTTACACACCTGCTTCTCGTGTTTCCAACGGTTCTGGCGAGTTGAGAATATTTTATTACAGAAGGAACAGTGATAAGTACCTTCCGTTTGACCGTTTTGGAATACGGTTGGAATACCTTTGGAATACTCAACATTATGGAATTTCTTATTGTGATTCCAGAGACTTTTATAACTAGAGTAGTTTTTATTACATATATTACATTCATTACATCCATCACTTTCTGCCATTATAATAACATAGATATTATTTTCTTAAATGATTTTTAAAAGTGGAAAATCCATATACATTTTTATATATAAATCCGTGTGTGTACAAATCATATACTAAAAAAAATATTTCAAAATTCTTTTTATAAAATAGAAAAATTATAAATGAAAAATTAATAAAAATCTATATAATATTATAATGACAAATATTATTGAAGATTCAAAAATATATATAAATAAGAATTGGCGATTAATATTATTTTATATATTTGTTCTATTAATAGTTTACTTTAATGGCCCTGATACTGCTGTTCAATTAGCTCCTCATATTTTCTTTTTGACTTATTCGATTCTTTTACTTCTTTCTAACGCAAAAATTATACCTTGTAAGCTTAAGCTTAATGATTATATATCCTCAATAATAACAATATTTTTTATTATAATAATGATAGTAAAAAAAGTAAAAATTTCAGTTGGAATGCAAATATTAGGTATAATAACGCTTTACCCTCTAATTTTTATATGGTTTATAATAGGAGTTGCTAGTGCACAAATATGTAGCTAATTAATATTTCATTTATAAACTAAAGTTAATATCCGGTAACTCAGTATCATCATCCGTCATAAGTAGCAATAGTGCTGACCCATTCTTCAAATCAACATGTGGGTCCAATTCCTTAATCAACTCACTTAGCATCTTATTTTCATTCTCAGGTTCCATCATAAATCCATATAAAGTAGCACATCCATAAATTATTGTGCTAATTTCTGTTTTAAATTTCTCATCATAATGCTTCTTGAAATCAATCAATTTAATATCCCCTTTGTAATCAAACCTTTCCCAATTACTAAACTTGTTTCCAGCAATCTCTATTGTTTTAGAAGCAAGTGGGTCGGAATAGACCAAGGTCGTATCAGCCAAATTAACAAAGGTGGAACGATAATCTTCCAACTTTCTTTTCCCTAGCATATATTTAATTAGTTCCAATACAATCAATCCAGAAACTACTGAAGTAGTTGTAGCAATTGCAGGAATAATTTTGCCAGCAATTCCTTTAGTTATCAAAGAAGATACTGGAGGAATTCCATAATTCATTGCTCTTATATTAGATGCAGCAGTAATCCAAGCAACGTGCCAATTAGTATCGTCATCTTTCTCGAACTCTTGAGGATAAAACTTCAAATCTTTATAATCTTCGTTAGTAGGCAAGACTATATTCTCCTCTTTTACTTCATTTACACTAGTATAATTAAAGTTAGAAGCAATCTTTTTAATTTGTTCTGTAGTAGTTCCTAAGCAGAGACCATAACACTTTGCAAGCAACTTAGAATATGCTTCAATATAATTCAAGTGGATTTCATTATTTAAGTCAAGTTCAATTGGTGTTGGCATTCTCTTACCATTTGACCAAAATAATTTATCACCCTCTGTCTTCATATCCGCAGGATAAGCCACTATTAATTTTTGGATAGCGAAATAATAATTATCCCAGAACATATTAAAAGCCACATTAACACAATCTTCAAAGGTTTTAACTTTGTTCTTAACCAAAACTCTATAAACATCCTCTTTAACATTGGATTCTACTACAGCGTTCTCATCCTTAATCCACTTGCCAACACTTACAAAGCTCCTATCAAAAAGTTCAAAGAAACTATCTTTAGCCCAAGCAATTGTATGATTAATACTGTTAGGGAATGTTTTCAAAGTGCAAACAGGTACTTCCTTCTCAGGTGGGTCTTGAGTATCCCCATAAGTCTGAGTCAAATAAGGAATCACTGGTTGAGTATTCCCTTTAGTTCCGGTGGTTCCACTCTCAAACAATGGTTTTTGATTCCTAAAACATTGTTCATCCATATATCGTCTTGCTTCAGTATTATCCAAAGCATTTAGAACACCAGTAACTTGTCTCATTATAAAGTTAGAAAAGGTTTGGTTCTGTGGACAAACCTTGTCTGTAAATGGATGAATATAAGTCCGGTTAGCACTTTTTATTTTAAGAATTTGTTCAGCAGCAGTATGACTTTTATATTTTCCAATATGCTCCTTTCTAAACAAGAATTGTCTGTTCAAATTAGAATGTTCAATAGCATCTGGGTCAGTAATATAAATTGTCTTTACACCCATCATAGCCATATTCTTAAGCAGTTCACATCCAATAGCACCAGAACCAACAATTAACCAAGATGATTCCTCCAAGTCATTTTCAAATTGAGAACCATATAACTTTCCCAAAGGATATATACCTTTGTTTATAGGTTCTATATCTGGAATTAAAGCCTTATCAGTCCAACACCAGATTTGATTAATTGGCATTGTCTTGTGAGTAATCAATTTAATAACTTCGGAAGCAGCAATAGAACCAATCACTGAAATAACAGGAATCAATTCGGAATCAAAAGTTTTAGCCAAAGGACTTTCCTGTTTACCAGATTCAAAGTAATCTAGGAAAGATTTAAAAATCATATCAGAATCTTCAAAAGAGAAATTATAACTAGGCTCCTTAAGAATATCTTCAAATGTTTTATGATTAACTGTTACTGGCTTTTTAATATGAACAGCAGTACCATTTTTAAAAATAAAATCAGTATGATTAAAGTTCTTCAATTGAAAAGACTTTTTGTTAATAATCTCAATCTGATATTCACTTTTGAAATAATCCAAATTAGTTCCCTCCAAATTAGTAAAAGTAATATAGTCATTGGTTTGATACTCGTGAACACTGTTAGGCGCACACTCAACCAAACCAGAAGCATTGATAGTCCCTATCTCTAGAGGTTCAATATTCTCTCCAGTTGGGTCAGTTACCACATGTTCAGGTCCAGCATTAACAAAGATGCTACCAGCCACACCCTTACTAAAAACAACAACCATTTTATTTGGAAATTTCTTTATAAATTCAGGCTTTTGATTAACCAAAATTAAAATAGAATCAGGATGAACTTCAGTTACCTTATTTACCGTCACATAATTATTTAAATCTTGAATAGCTTCTTTTAGTGAAGTAGCTCTATCTTTACCAATTACATCGTAATAATATCCATTTTGAATATCATCAGGATAAGTTAGAAATTTATCGAGATCACTAAAGATATTAATAGTTTTCACACCAAAAAGTGCAAGGTTTTTAATTATTTCAGTTCCCATTCCACCATCAATACCAATGATAGTAACTTCACTGGAAGCAATTAGTTTAACGGCTTCAATACCAATGGTACGAATTTGCCGGTCATATAGATTATAATCAATAGTTATATTTGACATTATAAATATAGATTATATTTATAATTAATAAAAATTCAACTTTTCTAGACTTGTTAGGATTTTTATTTATATAAATCATAATTAAGTCTGTAGTTTGTTAAGATTTTCATTTATGAAAATCATAATTAAGCCTGTAACTTGTTAGGATTTTTATTTATAAAAATCATAATTAAGTCTGTATCTTCTTAAATTGTAGAAAAATTGAAATTATAACTGTATATGGATATTTAATAGTTTGTATGTCGTACAATACTAATATTATATTAAGTGAACTATTAACTGCTACTTCCTATAAAGTAACAATAGAAACTGCTGGCTTATTTAAAAACACAGATGATTGGGTAAAGCTTCAAAGAATCATTAAATCTCTTCCAGATGAAGAGTCTCAACTTTTATTCCTTAGTGCTTGGATTAGTAAGCGAGTTGCTGAAGATGAAAAGGAATTTAAGGCAGAGAAGGAAAAAGCAAAGTTAGAAATTGCAAAAATTTGGTTAGATAGAGAGAGCAAAAAGCGGGAAGAGGCTGAAAAGGAAAGAAAGACCAAAGAAGAAAAGGAGAGAAAGGTAAGAGAAGAGAAGGAAAGAAAGGCCAGAGAAGATAAGGATAGGAAGGATCGCGAAGAAAAGGAGAGAAAGGCCAGAGAAGAAAAGGAGAGAAAGGAGCGTGAAGAGAGAGAGTCAAGTGTTGCAAGACACACTCTTTTTGCACACTACGGTCCTGGGCTTGCTTTTGCAGTACCTACTCCAGGTTATCCTGGAAGACACTTAGTTCACATTGGTGGAGGAGCGTTTATTCCTAGTGCTGCGCCTATTGGATTCATAGGCCCTGGATTTATTCCTGGACCTTGCTTTGTCAGAGCACACAGGTTTTAATTCATTTTCTTTATAAATTTTCTAAATTACTATAATATGCTAAAAAAATATATTAAATTAATATTAATATTAATATTAATAATAATTATTATTTGGTGTTTATTATATTCTACTAATTCTAATACTCTTGATAATTTTAATAATGTCAATATATCAGCACCTGATGTAAAAATTGTAAAACACACTTATGATGATTATGAAATTTTAGAAATATGGAATATTTTAACTCCAGAAGAATGTAAAACATTAATAGAGGTAGCAACAGCAAAAGGTTTACATGAAAGTGAAATATTAGCTAAAGAAAATAATAAAGATACAGCAGTAAATAATGAATTTAGAAAAAGTAAACAAGCTTGGATAAATGATAATCATCATCCAATTATTATGAAAATTGCTAAATTTTCAGAAAAAATTACTGGTATGCCTAGAGAAAATCAAGAAGAATTACAAGTAGCTACTTATGAACCCAATGGTAAATTCGTAGAACATTTTGATTCTTGTATTTATGAAGATAGAGAATATTGCAATAGAATTAATCATTACGCAGGCGAAAGAAGAGCTACTTTATTAATATATTTGAACAATGACTTTAAAGATGGTGAAACCGAATTTGTTGAATTGGGATTAAAGATTAAACCTGAAGCTGGGAAAGGAATATTGTTTTGGAGCACAGATGCTGATGAAAAATTATTAACAAAATCAAAACATAAAGGAAATGTGGTTCTTGACGGAAACAAATGGATTGCTACAAAGTGGACACATAGTAAGAAGTTTGTATAAAGCAATTAAATTAAAATTTTATGTAAAACACTTGCAAATTCTTCCATAACAAGGCCAGCGTCTCGGATAATCCAGACAATGGATCTTATTTTTAGATGTACGAGGACAACTACAATTAGTTTGTCCGCATACATAAGTTTTCTTTATAATATCATTATTATTAATCGGGGAAGGGGACCCGGACCTAGATGTAGATATACATTCATTATCTTGAGGAGATATACATTCATTATCTTGATTAGAGTTCATAATTAATATATTATTGTGTTATAAAATAATATATTCAATTTTTTTATGAGGAAGAACTATTAATCGTTATATCATTTATTCCTAATTCATTAAAATATTTTTCCACATTATCAATCTGGTCGCCTTGAAATTGTAATACATCATCTTTAATTGATCCATTACAACCGTGCTTCTTTTTAATATTTTTAAGGTGGTCTTTCAACAAAGCAGTGTCATAAGGAAGCCCAGATATAAATGTGTTCTTCTTTTTACCATTAGATTCTATCCATATGGTTACCTTGGTATTAAATACTATAGGAGTATCATTATTCTCTTCTTCAAAAGGATTCATATAATATATATATATATTGATAAAATAAATTAATTTTCAGTTTTTTTTAGTTATTAAATTCACACTTCTTACCCGTAATCACTAGAAATGTCTTGTCCATATGAATCCGAATGTTCATCTCATACATCTTACCATAGTCCTTCTTCATTCGCTTTATGAACCAGGTATTGTTAAGAAAATGCTTCTTAGAAAAGGTGTACTTGTCCTCAATCACAATTGCATCATCAGAAACATTAATCCGCTTGATGCAATCCTCCCAATCAGTGAGAGGCTTGATCTTCTCCTTCAAATCATTTGCCTCATCCTCATTGGGCTTGCACATATCATAGAACTTCTCTTGAGCAGCATGTAAGGCCGCCTTGTGCTCAGTCCTCTGTTCAAAAGTAAAGGTGACATCGTGATTCTCCTTAGTTGCAGAAGCAACAGGAGCAATAGAAGTAGTCTCTTGAGTAATTGTAATCTCCTTCTTAGTAGGAGGAGATGGCTTAGCCTTTTGAGTACTTGGAGTAAATGCATCGTAGAGAACATCACAAGCTTGCATCACCAACTTACAAATCTCATCCTTGTTTGATGACCGCTGATACTTTTCCTTCAAAGTGCAGTTCTCGAGAAGCATGCCGGTAATCTTTGATGGCTTAATAGTATCCACCCACTTCTTGCAATTAATCAGTACAGGCTTGATTTTAGCCAAATGCTCAACAGTAATGTCATAGACAGTCTTGCTGATAATTTCATCCTTCTCCTCTGGAGTCTTTCCACGAAGCTCAGGAGGAAATCCCATTTCGTACTCAATCAACTTGATACTATGCTTAATCAATCCATATTGAATCCTTAGATTCTCAAGAGTGTTCTCCCAGTTATTGAAACGAGCAGTAGGCATAGTGAAAGCAGAAGTTTGATTATGCATTATAGGAGATGGCATTGTAGGAGGAGATACTGTAGGTGGTGTAATAATTGAAGAGTCTATAGTTATTACTTTTTCTAGAGGTGCAGGCTGGGTAGAGACAGGAATAGGGTCTACAGGAGGTCGAGTACTCTTAATCTCATTTACAAAATCAATTGTTGGTGAACTCGAAGTAACAGGAAAAGACATTTCGGCAGTTATAGGAGAATCAGTTTGAAGCACAGGAACATTAGGGGAAGAAGAACGAGAGTTGTTAATTAACTGCTGTGAACGGTTCTTACTCCACCCAGAACTCACAGTGGTCCAATTATTAGTATTAGTATCAATATTAGCGTTATTAAAAGACATACCTTAATAGTATTGATAATAAATGAATTAAATTTTCAATTTTTTTCAAATCAACTAAAACCTTACTAACTTGAAGGACTTGACTTACATTTCAATAATCTTCACTTCAGAATTAATAAATTCATACCCTTTACCTGTATTTATTTGAAAGAACCTATTTAACCATCCATAGTGACTTACTACTAATATAACATCATCATCACTATTAAATTCTCTTAAATCTTCGATAAATAATGTAACTCTATTATATATATCTTGTTCACTTTCAATATATTGTGGATTATAATTAATAGCTACATTTGATAAATTAAACGTTTTGTCTATATTAATTATTAGTTTTTCCAAATGTAATTTATCTTTCCTTATATTACATAAATGTTTCCCTTGAGGTTCCATAAGCTTATCGTCTAATACAACCATCTTATTTCTAACATAATAATTACTATTTTGATTTATAAAATGAATCATAGTTTCAATACATCTAAGTGAAGGTGAACAATATAATTTAGTAAAATTAACATTTTTGAAGCTTTTACCCATTTCAATTGAATGTTGAACTCCTTCGGATGTTAATTTTGCATCTTTATATTCTTTCATATTATATGCAATATCTCCAAATAATTTTAATCCTAAATTGTGATAAGCATATCCGTGTCTCATAAAGTATATTTTCATTAATTAATCTAATAAATAAAAATATATTTAGATTAATTTGTAAGTTTATATAATGTCAATAAAAAGTATAATTATGATTTTAATTTTAATAGCTATCGGTGTATATTTTTTTATGTTTTATAATAAAAAACAAAAGGTGTATTTTTTCTTAAATAAGGATGATACTAATTCTTTTGGATCATTAAATAAAATATTAAAAAATTCTGACTATGAAGTTATTGTAGTTAATTATGATACGGATAATAGTAGTCTTTTAGAACTTAATAAAGTTACTAATTCTTGTAGACCAGTTGATAAAATTTTAAATATTGAAAAAATGACTGATTTAACTCAAATATATTTTGATACTTGCTATAGAAATGCAAAATGTGTAAATCAACCAAGTAATAAATTTTATGAAATATATAACACTATCGGTGTCTTTGGATACCCTTTTAAATTTAAAGATAGTGCATCTGAATTATTAGATAATAAAACAAATAATTTAATTGATGTTCGAAAAGATAAAACTTGTTCTCGTCGTTATAGTGTAGATACTGATTCTCCTCCTTGGCAAAGAAGAAGAAGTTTAGATTATTAAGAAAGAAGTTTAAATTATTAAGAAATACAAATATGAAAATTTTTTTATATTTATATTTAATGAATCAAACTGAAATAATTTTAATTATAATTATTTTATTTTTACTTTTTATTATTGTAAATAATCACGTTAAGAGACAACATCGTAGAATGTGGCACTATTATTGGCTACCTTGGTGGACTTGGTGGGGAGGTTCTAGCTCTAGTGGATATTATTATAATTATGGAAGACGTCGTAGACATTCTCGCAAACACTCTCATAAACACTCTCATAAACACTCTCACAAACATTCTCATAAACGTAATTCTCGTAAAAATTCTCGTAAATATTCTCGTAAATATTCTAATAATCATCCTCGTAGTCAACAACCTCGTCAAATATATTTAGCAGGTCATGGTCAAGGTCGTACTGGCGGGGGATTTGTTGGTAGAAGTGGAAGAGGAGGACATAGGTAATAAGATGTAAGTGGTTTTTTATTTTACTAATTCGAAAAAAAAGTTGAATAAAATCTTCATACAAAATAATAATTATATTGTATGAATTTTGAACAAATGTTACATGATGTATATTCTGAGTTAGGTGAGACACAAAAAAATAAGATTGTTCTCCCTACCGTAGTTATTGTAAAAGATACAACAAAAATTACCTGGACAAATATAAATGATTTTATAAAATTATTAAAATGTCCTCCTGATCATTTAATGGATTATGTTAAAAAAAATCTACACGATGATATGAATTACGACGATAAAGGATTAATTATAAGAAATAACAGAAGAAAACAAGATGAACTTTCTAATATTATTAGAAAGTATACTGAAGAATTTGGTATTTGTAAACAATGTAAAACACCAAAAACAATAATTTATAAAGATAATACCATCAGAGAATGGAAAGTAAAATGTGAATCTTGTAAGTCTGAGTATACGGTTTAGTTTATTTATTCTTAGCTTTCTTTGAATTATTTTTATTTTTTTATTTTTTTGGCACCATCAACTGCTAACTTATCAGCCATATCATTACCATACCATAATTTCCATTCATTAGAAGTTTTATCTTCTGGTTCCTTTTCGTGTGCACTGACATGTCTATAAATTACTCCTAAATTTCTAGAGTAAAAATATAATTTTTTTATTAAGTCTAAATTTGCTATTTTACCAGTGTCTCTTTTCCATCCATTCTTCTCCCAACCAGTTGCCCAGTTTGCAATAGTATTTACAATGTACATTGAGTCAGTGTAAATAACAATTTGTTTTCCCATAATTTTTTCAGTAGAAATTAGTTTTTCTATACCTCTAATACAAGCCATTAATTCGCATACTTGATTAGTTACCTTTAGATATTCCGTTTCAACCAGTCCAAATGAAATATTTCTAGGATCATCATCTCCAAAAAATACTCCTACTCCACCATTTCTATGTCCTTTATTATGATTGTTTGGTGTAGCTCCATCCGTAAAAAAGATAGTTTCTTTCATTATATTACTTTATATAATACTTAATCTTTTAATAAATTCTTCTTCATTTTTTATTAATCGTCTTTGTTTATTACCAAATTTAATAGCATAATAATCAGACCAATCATGATTTCTAATAAAACTATCTATAATTTCTTGATTATTCCAAGCTACTAAATTATGTAATTTAAAAAAACTTTCATCCGCATTTTTTTTATTAATGTTATATTTATTACCAATTTTTAATAAATAATGAATAATTGCATGTTGCATTAAGTATGTATAATATTCATCATCATCTTTAATTGTATTTTTAATATTAATACCACTTGGTTTTAGCACATCTCTTTTATAAATAACAAAATCCATTTTTCTTCCTCTTTCAAATTCATTGTATAAATCAGTTATAAATTTACTATTTTTTGGAGCCATAAAAAACCAATTTTCTAAATAAGGTTCAGATTCAATAACTGTTCTCCCTTTAAATTCATAAATACAAATATCATATTTATTTTCAATCATTTCTTTGTAATATTTATCTAAAAAATTTGCATTAACTATTGCAGTTGATACATCCATCCAAACTCCTCCATTATTTTTAAGTAATTCTAATCTTAAAAAATCAGAAAATCTGAATGTTTCTAAATCAGAATACTTTTCTAAGAATTCTTTACTAACATAATTATCTATATTATCATTTGTAATAAAGTGTACTTTCCATTCATTTGATAATTTTTTTTTCCAATTATTTATAAAAGCATTCATTAATTTATCATCCGAATCATGCCAAAAGCAATAAATAACCTTTGGTAAAATATATTCTTCATTAGTAAAACTTTCTATATTGTAATTAAAAATTAAAAAAAATAATACTAAAATTAAAATAATTTTAATCATTATTATAATTTAGAATTTAATCAAAATCAATGTCGTCATTAATATTTGAACCATCTATATGTTTATTAGCATAACAATTATTCATATCGTGTCCAAAGCGTCCACATCTTTCACAGATTCCATTATCCTTTAAATCTTTAGAAATACTTGTAAAAACTTTGTCTAATAACTTTTTCCAATAGTCTTTTTCTGTATTTAATTTGCAATCATTCAACCAGTGATTGGATTCCTTACAAATACAAGTTGAATCATTTGATTTTATTATTTTTTTAATTAACTTTATATCTATATAATCTTCTTTTATAAAAAAAATGTTTTCTTTACCATATTTTAAAATATATTTACCAATAATTATATTAGTATTAATTTTTTTAGTTTCTTCAAAAATACAAAGTATACCTATTGGTTTATATTCTTTAGTTAAATCACAAAAGGTTCCATCTAAATGCTCATTATATTCTATTTGAATATTATATGTCTTTCCAATAAAGTATTTATTTTTTTGACATTCTAAAACATAAATATATTCCATTTAAATTATTTATATATTAAATTAAAATTAAACTCTAAATTAAAATTATTTTGATTCTTCGGAGTTATACTTGGGATGGTGAAAATAAACACATTCTGCGTTTGCACATTTCATACCATCTTTACACTTGAACATTTGAAGATTTTCATCTGGAGTTTGTTTTTGTAACAGTTCTCTTTGTTCAGGCGTAGTTCGAACCATCTGTTGATTTTGAGAATTTTGTTGTTGTGGATACAATTGTGGTTGCATAAATTGTTGTGGAAACATTTGTTGTTGAGGATATAATTGTTGTTGCATCATCATTTGTTGGGTATAATAAGGATTATAAAAAGTATTATAATAAGGATAAGGTTGATAATATTGATTATTCATCTTTATTATTAACTTATTTATTTATGTATTGTTTTTATCAATTTTTCTATACTTGTTATGGAAATCATAATTAAATAGGTAGTCTTATTTATGTATTTGTGTTATTAACTTTGGAGCCAATAACCTTTTCTCTAATTTATTTAAAAAAGCTAATTCAGCTACTTTTTTTAAATCCTTCAATTTAATATTATTTTTTTCATAATATTCCAAAGTATAATAAATAATTTGAATAGCTCTTTTATCTTCTTTCTTTTTGATTTTTAATTTTTTAGTAAGGTCAAAAAAAATAAAAGAAATTTTAATCGGGCCACCCAGAATATTTGGTGGAATTTTAGGATTCCATTTTTTTACTTTTTCAATTTTCAATAACATAATTTGATATTTATCTTGATCCTTAAGAGTTTTATTTACCTCTTTAGATAAATCTGATTTTTTATCCCCTTTATTTATTAAAGATACTTTGTTAGTAAGAGTATTAATTTTATAAAAAAAATATTTATTCATTTATATTTACATATATATTAAATTAAAGATTAATTTCATTACTAGATTAATGAGAATAATCTTCTATTCAAATTTAGTTGAATTCTGTGTCAAGCTTATCGAATATATTAAAACAAATAAATTAGAACAATTTTTTAAGATTGTTAATATTGACGATTTAAATGATAAACAAACAAAAGAATTAGGATTATCAGTTGTACCTACATTAATTGATTCTGAATTTGATATTCATTTTGAAGGTATAAAAGCATGGGAATATGTTAAAAATCAAAAGTATTTTAATCATCCAACTAATAATATTGAATACACAAAAGAAGGAGTTCCAAAACCAGTTATAGAAGAAGATAATAAAGCAAATGTTGCAAAAAGTGGAAGTGGATTTATTTATGTAGATGATGATGTAGCTAAAAAATTTGTAGAAAGAGATGATAAGAATAATTTTGATAGGGTATTTAATGGTCAAAAACCTAATCAACAACAGCAAGAACAACAACAACATCAACAACCTCAACAAAGAGGATCAATTCAAAATAATTCAGCAGCTGATAAGAGGTTAGAAGCTTTAAGGAGACTTAGAAGGTGATAGAAGCTAATAAATATCAAAATAAAAATTGATAAAACATTTAAGAAAATAATACTCATTAATAGTAATGGTAAAAGTTACAAATATTATTTATGATAATAAAGAAAAGGGAATGTCGCATTTGGAATTTGATATTGAAGGTACTGAAATTAATTATGTGATTATCAGCACAATTAGAAGAACTATTCTTACAGATATTCCAATCTATGCTTGGACAGATTTTACTTTTAAAAATAATTCAAGTGTTTTTCATAATAATTTTCTTAAAAATCAGATTAAAAATATTCCAGTTTGGGGAATTGAAAATGACCTAGAAGTATATGAAGCAGAAAAACATAAAGTAGTAGAAGAAGATTTAAATGAAGATTTGGAAGATAATGTTGATTTGTCAGTTGATAAAAATGTTGATTCCACTTCATTAAATCAAATTACAATGTATGTTGATCACGAAAACAGAACAAATGATATAGAATCAATTACAACTGAAATGGCAAAGTTTTATTTCTCACAAAAACAAATTGAAAATCCTTATCCTATTCCAATTCAATTAGTAAAATTACAGCCTACTCAAAAGATTAATTTTACTGCAATTTCATCAGTTGGAACTGAAAAAACATCTGGAATTTATTCTGCTGTATCAATTTGTGCTTATGAACAAAAAGCAGATGATAAATTTAGATTTAATATTGAATCAAAAGGACAAATAACTGAAAAAAGAATATTTCATCTTTGTTTTTTAAATTTGAATAAAAAACTAAAAACAATATTAGGACAGATTCAAGATAATCCACATGAAGAAGGTGAAATTGAAATTAATCAAGAAGACCATACAATTGGTAATCTTTTAAGTTGTGGTTTACAAAATCATAAAAATGTTCAATTTGCTGGATATCATATGCCACACCCTCTAGAGAAAAGAGTAATTATAAGTTATAAATTAAAGTCTGGAAAGTTTAAAGAAATTTTAAAAGAGGTAATTGAAAACTTTATCGATACTTTTGAAAAAATAGATAAAGAAATTGAGACGAGTAAATTCTAGTTTTTAATTGCTTAGTTGTTTTCCTTTTGTTATTTATTGGTTGTTTTCCTTTTGGATACATCTACTTACAAAAAATATTTCCTTCCATAAATGTTCAACATAAATATCAGGAATTATTTTTTTTTCTTTTAATTTATTAATTAACATTTCTTCTCTTTCTTGGTCATAAATAGGTAAACCATTTTCTTTCTTATATTGGCCAATTGTTGTTATTTTACTAAATCTTTCATTTAATAAATTTAAAATATGTGAATCAATTGCCTCAATTTCTCTTCTTACAAAATTAATACTACTAGGTTCCATTAAAATAATATACTTTAATATATTATTTTAAACGAATTATTGAGATGTTTCTGTCTCATTAACATCTTCTTCTTCTCCTGCCTCTTCTTCATCCAACACTAATTGATTAGATAATGTTGTATCCACAGTTTGATATCTTTTAGGAACTTCAATAAAAGCAATATAATTACCTCTATCCATTTTACTTTCTTTATCAATTAACTTTGGTAAAACATTAACAAACATTTTTTTATCACCTTTCAAAGGAATTAAAAAGTGTGGAATAGCACCTTGATATCCTGAAATAAAAGCCTTGTAGTGATATCCAATATCTCCAAATATTTCAATATCAAAACCAGAGATTGCTTCATCAACTAATATATTTGGAATATTTATTGCTAAAAAATTATAATTAATTAATATATTTTTATTCTTTCTATTTAAACTTTTATCTAAGTATTCTTGGTCTTCATTTATTTTTCTCTGTGTAAAAAAATATTCTAAAGTGCCGAATTTCTTATTTTGATTTGTAATTTTATGAAAAGCTTCGTCAATTTCTGCCATTACTTATTATATTAATTTTTCCTTAAATAGTAATATAATAAATTAATCTAAACTAACTGGTATCCATTTTTTGAATTTAGTGTGATATACGCAATTAAATCTTACAAAAGCATCATCTTTAATAGTTTCATCACACATATGAGAAATTTTAATATTAGGAATATGAGCAATATCTATTCTTTCTCCATTCTCCTTTTCACTTATGTTATAAACATCTGGAATAATTGTTTTTGATAACCAAAATTTTCTTGTTTTATTTCCTTTTTCATAAGAATAAGTTCTTGACTTTAGATAATCAACAAAATTATATATCAAATCATAACTTTTTGATTCTACCATTTGACCTTGTGAAGTTTCAATATTTACTTTATCAACCTTCTTTTCAATATGAATAATAAATATTCCAGATAATTTAGGATAGAAAACTAGACCATTACAAGAGATAGAACAATTTGGAATAATATTTCTAATCAAGTCTTCTAATTCATTGTAACTCCATAATTTATTTATCTTGAAAGAAAAGTTAGTACAAACATTATTTTCCATAAAATGTAGTTTTAGAATGTTATCCAAATGTACCATCTTCTCTTTCATTTCCATATCCAAAATCTTTTTACCCATCAAATAAAAACAATCTTGAATTAGAAAGATAAATTTACCAGATGATTCTATTAGTTTTCCATCAAAGATAGTTCCATTGAAAACATTATCTGTAGTTTTAACATTTACTTTAACCATAAAAACAGTTTTCAAATCCAGTTGTTCTTGATGATAAGATAACTTTCTCCTATCTATCGCTATACAATATTTTTTGCCATCAATAGTCATAAAAATTAGAAAATAGTTGAAACCCTTAAAACTCGGCGACACGTAATGTTCCGTTTCTTTAAGGAATTCTAATTTGTTAACAGTGTTAAGCATAATGAATCGATGCTTACTCAAATTTAAAGAATTATATAAATACTCTAATACCTTCTTTTTTATTGAAAAATCAGTTATTAGCAAACCCTCGTCCGTACCAAATGGAATTTTTTTAATCATCATTAATTAATATAGTTAATACTTCTTTAAAAGGGATAAAATAACAATTTTTTTATTATTTTAACACTTTGCGATAAATAAAATTAAAACTTTGCACACCCAGTTTCTAACATAGGGTCATTTCCATAAACAGTTCCATATAAATTAGGAATTTGTCCACCGTTTTCAGGTTTTTCATTTTCATAATTAATATAATCGGGATTAAATGCTTCTAAATTAAAAGCTCCATCGGAAATTACAGTTGTGTTAGTACCTTTCATTTGAGGAATTAATGTTTTAAAATCAGTAATTGAATCATCATATACATCTCTAATTCTTTTAGGTAATTGATTTTCATCTTCTTTATCTACAATTCTTTCAGTATGAATTTTCTTTTCATATAATTTACTATCAAAAAGTAGTGTTTGGTCAGAAGATTCTTTTTTATAAAATTCTTTATTTTTTTCTCCTTTAGGAGGTTCATACTTAGGATAAATTGTTGCCCCTGTTTTTAAATCTTTATAGAATTTATTAGAAATAGATATATTTTTCTTTTTATTTTTTACTGTTTCATATTGAATTTTTTCATAATCAAAAACAATAGCTGGTTCATTTTTTGGAACATTAGTAATTACTATTTTTTTACTTGTAACTTCAGACCTTGCTTTGTTTTGTGAAACCAGTGGTTTCTTATTTTCTAAATTATTACAGATTATTACTAATGTAATTATTACTATTAAAAATAAAACTAAATTAAATATTGATTTCATTAAATTAATATATAAAATATTTTCTGGATTAAGACTTGAAAAAGAATTCACAGCAATTAAATATATTTCTATGGTGTACTTTTACTTCAGGTTCAGTTTTTTTATGAGTTAATATTTTCAATGAAGAATCAAATAATGTATTAAACATATTTTTATCTTGAATAGTATTTTTTTTAATATCAAATAATAATTTATCAAAGATAACTTTATAAAATTTAGGTAATTCATTTTCTGGTAATTTTAAATTATTATTATTACAAGCATTTACAATTATTAATAAAATATGAGGAACATTCTCTAATTTTATTTCTATAATATTATCCATAACCTCTTCTAATATTTTACCAATTATATCACGGTTTTGCCTTACAGACTCTAAAGTGTCTTTTGGTTCACCAGAAAAAATCTTATTTGTTTCTAGACTTGGTACATTAACTATTACTTCTTCTAAAAAATAACTATAGTTTGTAACACTTTGTCTTCTTGATTCTGTAAGACTTTGTTGAGATTCTGTAAAGGTATGTTGTAGACCAGGTAAATCAATATTATTTTCTTCTGAGTCTACAAATACTTCTGGATAAACTAGATGTTTCTTATATACTCGACTTTGATGTAAAGAGTTTGATGGGACTTGTGCGACTTTATTAACTTCAGTTACTTCAATAACTTGTGGAACTTCAATAACTGGTGGAACTTCAATTACTTCAGTTACTTCAATAACTTGTGGAACTTCAATAACTAGCGGAACTTCAATTACTTCAGTTACTTCAATAACTTGTGGAACTTCAATAACTAGCGGAACTTCAATTACT
>Ga0114968_10000359_pt1 | contig 33682 bp, 26 predicted proteins | sample M_130807_EF_Meta_FD_87020 | JGI IMG/M metagenome (GOLD analysis project Ga0114968, IMG submission 87020) | Freshwater microbial communities from Lake Montjoie, Canada to study carbon cycling - M_130807_EF_MetaG | ecosystem: Environmental > Aquatic > Freshwater > Lake | place: Lake Montjoie... | reverse complement strand
TGCCGCAAGCTCCTCGGCTACGCGCTGGGCCGCCAGACAATGCCCAGCGACAAAGCCCTGCTCCTGCACATGCAGGCCGCACTCAAGCAGAACAACGGCAAGTTCTCCGCCGCCGTGCTCGACGTCGTCAACAGCCGCCAGTTCCTCAACCGCCGCAGCGAACCAGCCGTGGCCGCCAATCAATAAACAAACCGCCTTACCCCTATGAACCTTTCCCGTCGCAAATTTCTCCGTGGCACCGGTGTCGCCCTTGGCCTTCCATGGTTTGAATCGATCAGCTCTTTCGGAGCCGAGGCGGTCAAAAACAACGCCGCACCACGCCGCCTTGCGGTGTGCTTCACCGGCAACGGTGTCAATCCACATCACTGGGGTGCCACGCAGGGTGCTGCAGGTATGGAGTTCATGAAATCGCTTTCGCCGCTGGAGCCGCTGAAAAAACACGTCAGCGTGTTCAAAGGCTTGTGGAACCCGACCACTGTGGAAGGGGAAGGCGGTCACTATCCGAAGATGAACGTGCTCTGCGGTCTCAAGGTGAAGAAGACCACCACCGATGTCGAAGTCGGTACTACGATGGACCAGCTCGTCGCGGCACAAACGGGCAAATTCACACCTATGCCGAGCGTCGTGCTCGGCACCGAGCGCCCCAGCTACAGCACGGATTCCGGCTTCACCTCCATCTACTCCGCCTACATCTCTTGGAGCACACCGACGACACCGGCACCGAAGGAAATCTTCCCGCAGCAGGCCTTCGACCAGCTCTTCGACGACGGCAGCAAGCGCAAGCGCGACAAGAGCATCCTCGATCTCGTGCTTGAAGACGCTGGTGCGCTGAAGCCCAAGCTCAGCCAGCGTGACAAGCAGAAGCTCGACGAATACCTCACCTCCGTGCGTGAGATCGAGCAGCGCGTCGAGCTGGCCGAAAAAATCAGCCAAGCAGAAACCAAAGGCGCTGGCTGGCAGCCCACCGTGAAGGTGCCCACCATGCAGCGCCCCGGTGCCGGCATCCCCACCAGCGCGGAAGATCATCTGCGCCTCATGTTCGACATCATGCTCCTCGCCTTCCAGATGGACCGCACCCGCGTGGCCACGTTCATGATGAACAACGATCTCTCCAACATGCGCTTCCCCAGTCTGGACGGCATCAGTGGCGGCATTCACGAGCTGTCCCATCACGCCAATGACGAGCACCGCCTTGACATGTATCAGCGCGTGAACCAGCACCAGGTGAAACTCTGGGGCGAGTTCCTCGGCAAAATGCAGGCCACCAACGAAGGCGAGCGCACCCTGCTGGAAAACAGCATGATCATGCTCACCAGCAGCCTCTTCGATGGCAACGCCCATGATTCACGTCAGCTCCCCGTCGTCCTCGCCGGTGGCGGTGGCGGCACCATCCAGGGCGGTCGCTTCCACGATCACAGCGCCGATCCGAACCGGAAACTCTGCCGACTCCACATCGCCCTCATGGACCGCATGGGCCTCCATGTCGGCCACTTTGGTGATGCTGAGAACGCATTGGCGATTTAGTCAGCCAGCCCCTCTCAGGATTGTTTGTTGGTGGAGAAGCGTGTGCCTCACTCCTTCGTGATCGTCTCGTCGAGATTGAGCAGCACGCGCGCGATCAAAGTATGCGAGTCGATCTCACCATGCTTGGGCTGGTGGCGCTTGAGCATGTCCATTAGCAAAGCCGTTTCTTTGGCAGTCGGCTGGCGCCCGGTGCAGAGCTGGAAGCCGTAGGCGATGTGCGCGGCATCATCGCTGCCACCTTCCTTCCACATGCGTTCGCCCAAAGCTTTGGAAGCGGCCATGCTCATGGTTTCATTGAGCGTCATCAGTGCCTGCAGCGGAGTGTTGCTCTTGGAACGGCGGATGCAGGCGCTCTCGCCATTGGGCACATCAAAAGTGCTCAAAAACGGATACGGCGTGCTGCGCCGACGGAAGACATAGACGCTACGGCGGAACTGGCTCTCATCCTCATCCACCTTCCACGGGAAGGGCGCATAGCTGGCAGGTTTCTCAAAGAGATACGCCGGTGCAGGCGGCATCACGGGGCGGCCACCGATGGCGGGATTGAGCAGGCCGCTCGCGGCGAGCTGGATGTCGCGCACGACTTCGCCCTCCACGCGGAAGCGCGGGCCTCGCGCGAGCAGGCGGTTGTAGGGATCGCGTTCCAAGAGCTGGGGCGTGACATTGCTGGACTGCTGATAGGTCTCGCTGCTGGTGATGAGGCGCAGCAGATGCTTGGTGCTCCAGCCGTTCTCCATGAAATCAACCGCAAGCCAGTCGAGCAGCGCTGGATGGCTCGGCGGCGAGCCCTGCGTGCCGAAGTCCTCGGCGGTCTCCACCAGTCCGGTGCCAAAGCAGGCCTGCCACACGCGGTTCACATAGGCACGGGCGGCGGTGGGCGATTTTTTGTCCACCAGCCATTTGGCAAAAGTAAGGCGCGAGCCATCAGCATTCTTGGGCAGCGGGTTTAGCACAGTTGGCACACCGGCGGTCACGCGGTTGTCGGGCTTGAGGAAATCACCACGCTTGAGCACCGAAGTCATGCGCGGTTCCGCACGCGGATCCAGTGTCAGGGTGGTGGTGCCTTCAGGATGCTGCTTCCAGAGCGATTCAATTTCGTCGTTCACCGGCTGCCATTCCGCCACGGTGGTGCGGAAGGCGGTGAACTCGGCTTTCTTTCCATAAAGCGGGTCAGCCTCGGCATTTGGTGCATCAGTCACACTGATGCGATACCGTCCCAAGTTCATCGTCTGCAGATCATCGCTGTTCCAGCCCCCGTGCTTCATACTCAGCGTCACGCTCAGTTCGCTGTCAGGCTTGAGTTCGACGGGTTTTTCCAAAACGAAGACCGCATTGCGCGGCACATTGCGCCGACCAGGACCAGCGTTGATGCCCCAGGCGGTCTCCACTTTGCCATCAATCGCGTACGCGATGGGGCCGGTGACACGCTTGTCTTTCTTCACATCCTGATCGCGGGCAAAGGGGGCGAGCGGTGAGTTTTCCGGTTCGCCATAGTCAGCGGTGGCTTTCACGAACTTCAGCTTCGTCACCTTGCCGTCGATTTTCATCTCCGCGCTAAATTCCGTGAGTGCCGCCGTGCCCTTTTGCGAACGACCGGGGCCGTAGGCGGGCAGGTTGGGGTCGTTCATCAGTTCCAGGCGGAAGGCGCTGATGGTCCGTGGTGCGGCGGGAGCGCTGGCATCATGAAAGCCTTTCACTGCAAACTTCACATCACTCTTCGTCGGTGCGTAGCCTTGGGCAAGAATGCTGCCATCCGGCTGGCGCAGGGCTTTTTCGCCACCGGAGGGATCGTCCTCAAAGGCCAGCGTGTGCCACTGCGGTTGCGCGGTTTTGACAGAAGCCACCCACTCTTTCATCCGCTGCTGCCAGTCGGGATGGTCATGCTTCAGCTTGGCTTCCAGCTCGGCCGTGCGTGTGAGCACCTGCGCACGCAGCATCTGTTCGCCCACAGTGTAAACCACGCGCCAAGGCTCGTTGTCGTTGTTGAGGTACGCAAACATGCGGTAGTACTCCTCCTGCGAGATGGGGTCGTACTTGTGGTTATGGCACTGCGTGCAGCCGATGGTGAGACCAAGGACGCTTTTCCCAATGGTGTCCATGCGATCAAACATCGACTCCATGCGGAACTGCTCGGGATCCACGCCGCCTTCTTCATTGACCATCGTGTTGCGCAAAAATCCGGTGGCCACGATCTGATCCTGCGTGGCCTTCGGCAACTGGTCGCCAGCAAGCTGCTGGATGATAAACTGGTCATAGGGCAGGTCGCGGTTGTAGGCGCTGATGACCCAGTCGCGGTAGAACCAGATGAAGCGCATCGGGTCCTTTTCGTAGCCGTTGCTGTCCGCGTAATGCGCCGCATCCAGCCAGTGCCGCGCCCAGCGCTCGCCGAAGTGCTGGGTGGCGAGCATGTTGGAAGTCAGCCGTTGAATGCTTCCTGCGGGATCCTTTTTGTAGGCGGTTGTAAAGGCGGCGGTTTCCTCCGGCTTCGGGGGCAGGCCGGTGAGATCGAGATGGATGCGGCGCAGCAGCGTTTCAGGGGCTGCGGAGGGCGAGGGTTGCAGTCCTTCCTTGCCAAGCCGCTCGCGGATGAAGGCATCGATGGGATGCTTCGCCGTGGCAGGCACTTTGGGGCGCACGGGTGGCTTGAACGCCCAGTGATCGGTCTTCTTGTCGATGTTCACGCTAGCACTGTCAGGCCAGACGGCACCGGCATCGATCCATGCCTTGAGCTTCCCGATCTCCTCCGCGCTCAGCGGATCGCCCTTGCGCGGCATGCGCATTTTTGGGTTCGTGCCCAGCACGGCGTGCAGCAGGCGGCTGTCATCGGCTTTGCCAGGTACAATCGCGGCACCAAAGTCACCGCCCTTGAGAGCGCTCGGTTTGTGGTCCAGCCGGAAGGCCGCCTCCTGCTTGTGCGAGCCGTGGCATTGATAGCAGTGCTCGCTGAAGATGGGCTGGATGTCCTGCACGAAATCGAGCGCCGCAGCGGCAGGAGCGGTGAGTAACAGCAGGAGAAGGGCGGAGAAGCTTTTCACAAGAGGAGTACGCACATCCTGCATGCGAAATCAGCGCCTGCCGCATGGAGAATGCTGTCCGATGGAGTTTGCGGCACGCACTCAGCGGCCTTTGGCATCGGCCTCAGTCACGGCAGGCGTCGCAGGAGCTGGCACTGCCTTGGCCGGAGCGGCGAGCTTCGTGCTGTCTGCCATGGCCAGGGGCGTGGCAATGGCGATTGGTTTGTCGCTGCTCACGGCAGATGAAGCTTCCACACGAGGGGCGGAGTTCTGAATGAGGGGCCAGACAAAAAATCCAATCACGGTGAGAGCAGCCAGGTTTAAGACCACGGCGGCAAACACTCGCCTGCGGGAGGCTTTTTTCTTAGCGGGTGCCCGAGGGGCGGCTAAGGTAGCCGCAGCAACTGGCGCTGGCGCGTTTTTTGACTGGATGGGCTTCGGCTTCGGCGCATTTGGATGCGCTGCCGCCACCAGCGGCGTGGTCTGGGTGCCTGGAGCCATGGCCGGTGCCTGCTGCGGCATGTAGATGAAGCCGGTGTGCATGCTGAGCATCAGCACATCCAGCGCCTGGGCCACGGACCGCGGGCGCTGCTGTGGTGCCAGGTTCAGCAGCCAGGCCAGCCAGTCGCGCAGCGGCTGGTCCAGGTCTGGGCGCAGGTGGCTCAACACGTGACCTGCGTTGAACCCATGCCAGTCCCGCACGACTTCCTCCACCGTGGTGCCTTGGGCGGGCGCGGTGTTGGTGGCGATGCAAAACAGACTGCCCGCTGCGGTGAACAGATCACTTTGTGTCGTCGGCATGCCGCCGACGTGCAGCTCAGGTGCGCGAAACCACAGGGTCTCCGGCGGGTGCGTCTGCCGGGCCAGCGAGAGGCCCCAGTCCTGTACCTGAAGAAACAAGCCGCCGCCGGGATGGTCGGCGATGATGAGATTGCTCGGCTTCGGATCGCCATGCGGCTGGCGCAGGTGCTCGCCCACCATCAGGGCATGCATGAGCTGCACCGCCAGCGCCCGCAGATCGGCGGGCGAGGGTCTGTGCTCGGCGTCAAAAGATCGGGCGTTCATTCCCGGCATGAATTCAGACACGATGGCAAATTCGTCCTCCGAGGGCAGCAGCGTGATGAGCCCCGCGATCTGCGGATGCCGCATCTGCATCAGCGAGGGAGCCATCAGTTGCAGGCGCTCGCGATCCAGCGGATGGGCGGTCTCATGGTCCGGCAGCAGGGCTTTGATCAGCACCTTGCGTCCGGTGGCCGTCTCCACTCCGCGATACACTTTGGCTGAAGGCCCAGCGGCGATGATCTTTTCGGGCTGAAATTGGTCGGGGTACATTTTAGCAACGATTTCTACCAGAATGGCAAAAATCCGTGGCCAAATGCAAGACAAGATTGGCGTACTTGCACGCCGCCGCATCTGCCCCACAGTCGCGCCATGATGAAACTCGGACTCATTGGCTGTGGAAAAATGGGCGGCGCGCTGCTGCGCGGCGTGGAGCAGGCGCTTGGCAAAACCAGCCTGCATGTGGCGCTCAGCGATGTGATGCCCGAGGCCGTGAACTCCCTGCGCAAATGCCTCGCCTGCAAAACCATCATCGGCACACCGGCGGAAGTGGCCGCAGCTTCAGACGTGATCATCCTCGCCGTGAAACCCGGAGATATGAAGGCGCTGTGCGAGGCTCTTTCCCAGGTCAAAGGCTCGCGCCTCTACCTCAGCATCGCCGCCGGCGTTTCGCTCGCCAACCTTGAAACCTGGCTCGGCGGCAAGCAGCGTGTCATTCGCAGCATGCCCAATACCCCCGCACTGGTTGGAAAAGGGGCCGCTGCCTTTGCACGCGGCAGCAAGGCCAATGCCAAAGACGCCGCGCTCGCGGAGAAGATTCTCGGAGCCGTCGGCACGGCGGATGAAGTCGCGGAAAAGCTGCTCGATGCCGTCACCGGCCTCTCCGGCAGCGGGCCGGCTTATGTTTATACGGTGATCGAAGCCCTCGCCGACGGCGGCGTGCTCATGGGCCTGCCACGCGCTGCGGCCCTCCGCCTCGCGGCACAAACCGTCGCCGGTGCGGCGGAAATGGTGCTCACCAGCGGCAAACACCCCGCGTCTTTGCGGGATGAAGTCACCAGCCCTGGCGGCACAACGATCGCCGGGCTGGAAAAGCTGGAGCAGCATGGCCTGCGCAATGCGCTCATTCAAGCCGTGCGCGCCGCCACGGAAAAGAGCAAGGCGCTGGGCGCATAAATGTAGGTCAGGCCTCTGGGAAGTACGATAGGCACTCTTGCCTGTCGATCAGCGCCCCCTCAATCTCCTTGGCCCCCGCTTAAGCTCGAACCGGCTGACGACAGCGTTAGCCTGCTGCTGCGGAGCTAAGTGCGAACTCGTGGATCGTGGGTTTTGGCGGAGCGCTAGGATCGACAGACAGGAGAGCCGAGGCTTGGCGAGACAGGCGAAGCCAATCTATCGTGCTACGGAGATCAAAACGCCGGCTTGAAGTAGCCCAGGTAGGCCAATGCAGCCCCAGCGATAGCGGCAATAAGCACCACCAGTGGTGCGGCGATCACGCGGCGCTTCGCTAGCACAGGCAGGAAGCCCAGCACCAGCCAGAGGCCGATCTTGATCCAGGCCCACACCGGCATCGTGCCCATGATGCCCAGCTTTGCCAGCATGCCGAAGCCGGAGATAATGCTGATGAGGAGACCGATGCCATGCCACATCATGGCCTTCTTGGCACTCTCGCTGGAGAACAGGCCACCAATGCCGATGAAAACAAGGATCAGGCCGATGAGATGGAGGTAATGATAGAACTGGAGAGACATGGCGGAGTCTGTGGCCCAAAGAAACGCCTCACACAAGTACCGTAATGATCAGAAATTACCGGAAATGCATTCAGAAAGCGGCCCAAAATAGGATGATGGCACAGGGGGACGGGCACAAAAAAGGCGGCCCGCGTGTTGCGGACCGCCTCGAAAACGATGCTATGGGAGAGACTAACCTTCTTCGGCTGCCTTAGCGCCAGCGAGTTTGGCCGCGCGTTCCGCGAGTTCGATGTGGAACTGCTCCGGAGTCGGCGCCTCGCCTGTGGTGCGGGTGCGGGCGAACCAGTCGGCGAAGATTTCGCCGTCCTTGCGCTCCGCTTTGAAAGCTTCCAGGAAGGCGCGCACTTTCACAGGCACTTCTTCACCGAGGACGGTCTTGTATTCCAGGCCAGCTAGGCGGTTGCCGCGGATGCTGCCACCCACAAACATCGCGTACTTGTTTGGCGAGCGACCCACAAAGCCGAAGTCGGCGTTGTAAGGGCGGCCACAGCCGTTCGGGCAGCCCGTCATGCGGAAGAGAATCGGCTCGTCTTCGAGACCCAGTTCGCGCAGCGATTCGTCAATCTTGTCCATGAACCCAGGCAAGACGCGCTCGGATTCGCTCAGGGCCAGGCCGCAGGTCGGTAGAGCCACGCAGGCGTGGGCGACCTTGCGGGCGCGAGTCATGCCATCGGCATGAACGACGCCGTGCTTGGCCAGGATGGCATCCACGGCGTCCTTCTGCTCAGGCGCGACATCGGCAATAATCATGTTCGTGTTCGGCGTCACGATCAACGGCAGGTCGAGCTCTTTGCAAAGCTCCACGAAAGCACTGCGGTAGTGCGGGCCGTTTTCACGGTCCACAATGCGGCCCATGCTGACGTGGACGGCGCAGTAGAGCTTGCCATCGCCCTGCTCGTGCCAGCCGAGTTTGTCCTCGACGCTGTCAAAGTTGAGCTCCTTGGGCGGGAAGGTTTCGATGCCCGGCAGGCGGCGCACCACCTCGGCGCGGAAGCCGTCGAGGCCCATGGTCTGCACGGTGTACTTAAGGCGGGCGTTTTTGCGCTCGGTGCGGTTGCCATGGTCACGCTGGGTGGTGACGATGGCTTCGATGGCATCAACGACATTCTTGCGTTTCGCATAAAGCAGCGGCTGACCGAGGAAGGGGCGGGTGCTGAGCTGGCCGTGGCTCATGCCAAAGCCGCCACCGACGGTGATGGTGTAGCCTTCGACGGCACCGTCCACCACGTGCGGCACGAGGCCGACGTCCTGGGAGAAGATGTCCGCGTCGTTGCAGGGCTGGATGGCCACACCGATCTTGAATTTACGTGGCAGATAGACCTTGCCGTAGATGGGGTCGTCACCTTCAGGGGCTTTCGTCGCCTCACGGACGGCGGGGTTGACAGCCGGATCATGCGTCCACTCAGGCTCCAGTTTCTCCCCATCCAGCCAGATGTCAGCATACGCCTGACTGCGCCACAGGAAGCGCTGGCTGATTTCCTCTGTAAGTGTCTGAGTATCAGCATGCACGGCGTCCTTGATCGGAGCCGCCGGGCCCATGGTGTTGCGCACCACGTCACCGCAGGCACCCATGGTGCTGAGGCCGCTGTGGCAGACGTTGTGGATGACTTCCTTCAGGTTGCCTTTGAGCACACCGTGGAGCTGGATGCCCTGGCGGTTGGTCAGACGCATGTTGCCGAAGGCCTTGGTGCAAAGGTCATCATGGATGAGCCATTGCTTTGCCGAAATACGGCCACCAGGCATCTTGCTGCGGATCATGAAGCTCCAGGCCTTGTCGAGCTTGGCCTTGGTGCGTTCGGCACGCACATCGCGGTCATCCTGCTGGTAGGAGCCGTGGTGTTTGAGCAGGATGTTGGCGTCCTCCGGGATGTTCGGGGTGCTGGTATCAGCGAACTGCTCGGCTAGATGGCCACGGAGGCCGTCTGAGGCGAGTTTGATGTCTTCGACGGAGGCTTTGCTCATAAAGTTGGGGTTGAGGGGGGTGCTCAGTGTCGGCTAGGATGCCTTGAATGCAAGTGCTTGAGGCTTGGGCGTTATTCTGAAAATCATCGTAAGAGATACGTGACAAACAGGCATGAAAGGGATTACAATCTATTTGGAATGAGCAGATCTCGTATTCGGACGCTTCAAACAGCGGCGGCACTGCTGTCGCTGCTGGGAAGCTGCGTCAAAAAAAGCGAGTATGACGCACTGCAGATGGAAAATCAGGCCCTGCAGACGCGAGTGGACGAGACCAGCCATCTGCTGGAGCAGTCACAGGCGGATGTGACCTTGCTGCGGGGGCAGTTGCAGCATCTCCTCACCGTGCAGACGCAGTTGCAGGAGACCCGGCAGGAACTGCAGCGGTCGCAGGATGAGTTCACGGCTCTGAAGGCCCAGTTTGATCAGTTCCGCACCCAGCGCCGCAGCGCCATGGTGGGGAAGAAGTTTCCCCTGCTGAACCTGGATGATGGCAAAGTCCTGCGCGAGGCGGAGATCATGGTTGCCAGCGCCGACGAACTGTCGATCCGGCACGCCGGTGGCGTCGTCAAAGTTGCTCTGGCAAAAACCACGCCGGATCTGCGCTGGGAGGCCTGCTACGACCCGTTGGAAGCCAAGGAGAAGTCGCGGCAGAAAATGCTGGCCAAAGCCCGGGAGATGGAGGCCGCGCAGGATGGTCCGCCCTCCACTCCGGCCTCCGCGTCAGTCATGCCAGCCCAGTATGTGGGGGATGTGCTGCGCGCTCAGCTTGCCTCCCAACGCAAGGCCTTGAACGCAGAGTATCAGGCGATGGTCGCCAGAAATCCCGGCGCTTTGCGCGGTGTGGCGTGGGATTCCTCCCGGCCCGAGACCAGTCCGTTGCTCAGCTCGCTCTCCGGCAGCCGCGCCGTGCTTGGCATCAGCCGGCTGCAATCCTACCGTACCGCCATTCTGGCCACCTTGCAGCAACTGCGCGACGTTGACCCGGCAGCGCGCTGATCGGACGGAATCCTCAAAATAAGCTAGGCAAACCGCCCGTTTGATCGTTCCATGTCGCTTGCAACCATGAAATCCAGCCTTCTCTTTGCCCTTGTCCTCACTTCAATGACTGCTTCGGCGGTCGATTTCAAAACACAGATCGCCCCGATCTTCCGCACCAAGTGCTACGCCTGCCACAGCACCACGAAGAAGGTCAAAGGCAAGCTCGCGCTCGATGATGCCGAGCTGCCGAAGCAAATCGGTGCCGGGAAAAACATCATCCCCGGCGAGGCTGCGAAGAGCACGATGTACATCAATTGTACCCTGCCAGACGATGACGCTGACGTAATGCCGCCCGAAGGCAAGAACAAACTCACCGCCGCAGAACTCGACCTCTTCAAAGCCTGGATCACCGAAGGTGCCAGCCTCACGGGCGGCGGCGCAGCGCCCGCAACAGCTCCAGCCGCAGCCATGCCTGCTGCTGGTGGCGTCATGAAGTGGACCAACACCGAGGGCAAAACCATTGATGCAGAATTCATGGGATTGGAAGGCGACAGCGTCCTGCTCAAAATCCCCTCCACCGGCACCACGCACATTTTTCCACTGAGCAAGCTTTCCGCCGAAAGCCAGGCACAGGCGAAAGCGGCCACGAAGTGAAGCGGCTCAGCGTCCCGTCATCAGCTTCAATCCGGCGGCGATTTTTGTCAGCGCAGTTCAAATATTGTCTCCGCCACCCGCTGACCATTGATCTGCAACTCCACCCGGTGCCTGCCTGCGTAATGTTTGCGCGTCGTGAAATCGCGTACCACCTGCGATTTGATCAGTTCGATTTCGGCATGGGCGGGCAGATCGATCTCGGACCACTTGAAGACTTTCTCCGCGCTGCCTCCGCTGGCTTTGACATAATGCACCACGTAGTCGATGGCGAGGCGCTGGGAGCGGCTTGAGGTGGAAGTGAGCGCGGCAGTCAACGTGAGGCGCTGCCCCAGGTCCAGCCGTGAGGGTGCGGCGGTCAGTTTTGCCACGACCTCCGCCTTTTTGCCAAAGCCAAAGAGCTTCAGCGCACGCGGATGCCCGCGCTTGATCAGCGTGCGGCAGGCGTGCTTGGCGATCCACCGCAGGTGCTCGCGTTCGAGATCCCAGGCTTCGAGCCGCTGCAAAACATAGTCGTGATGATCCTTCGTGATGTCATTGAGATGATTGGCCACCGAACGGCGCACAAACAGGGAGGCATCGTCCTTGAGAGCCTCCAAAATCTTCGCCGTCGGTGCCGGATCTCGCACCAGCGCCTGCAATCGCATGCCCCAGGGCAGGCGGGGTCGCGATCCCTCGCTGGCGAGGCGGCGCACCTTCTCTTCAGGGTCAGCAGTCCATGCGTGCATCATTTGCAACGCACGTTTTTGATCCGCCACGATGAACGGCCGCACCGCAAACTCCGCCGAGCCGAAGACCGTGAAAAACCGCAGAGCATCCATCGAAAAATCGAAATCATCCAGACCGAATGTCGCAACGAAATCGCCCAGGAATATGGTCACGAACTCATGTCCGATGCGTGGTGCTAACTTTTGCAGAGCTCGGACCTTCTGCTGGTACGTTCCCGGCAGCGCGGCATTCACCGCCACCGCGCACTGATGCACGCGCTCCATGAGGCTGCGGGCCTCGAGCCCCTCGAGCACGGACTGCATGAAATCATCGCTCCGAAATTTCGGCGCGATGCTGGCGAGTTCCTTGGCAATGGCCCGATAGCGGGCGGCATCAAACCATTCTTTAAGCTGCGGCGGGGAGTCAGGTTCTGCGGGCATTATCAACGGGATTTCACGGCAGGCGCTTGATGCGGATGTCTTTGAAGTAGAAAACACTCCCCGGATCATGCGCCTGCAGGGCGATGCCGCCGCCCTGCGGATCGATCAAGCGTCCGGCGCGTTCGGGCGGGCGCGTGACGTTCTCCGGTTCGGTGTAGTCCACCACCTGTTTGTCATTGAGATGAATCGTGATGCGCTTGCCGCTCACGGTGACGCGGAGCCTGAACCACTGGCTCTCATCCACGGGCGATTGCGCGAGATCCACCACCGCATAGAGGCTGCCGGTCTTGCGCTTTTCCTTGGCGGTGCTGTTGAGCTGGACTTCGTAGCCCTTGGCTAGGTGCAGCGCGCTGTCGCGCGTGGTCATGTCGGTGTGAATGAAGATGCCGGAGTTGGAGTTCGGCTCGCTGCGGCAGGTGGCTTCAAGCACGAAACTCTTGCAGCGCACAAAGCCGGTTTTCATGTCGCTCACATAAAACAGATGGGCGCTCGGCCGCGTGGCATGGGCCCGGATGGCCCCGTCCACTACGGTGAAAGATTCCGGCATGACGTTGGCCCGCCACCCGGTCAGGTTCCTGCCGTTGAACAAGGTCTGCCATTCATCGGCGGCGGAAAGGCATAGCACCGGGAGCAGCAGGGCGAGCAGGAGAATGCGATTGAGCATGAGAGTCGGATTGATTGGTTGCACGTTCGCGGCATCTCGCCCAAATCGCAAGGATGCCTGCAACTTCCCGCCGCCTCCACGCCTTCACCGAATCCGTCATTCGCGCCATGACGCGTCTCTCGAACCAGCATGGCGCGATCAACCTTTCCCAAGGCTTCCCCGACTTCAATCCGCCGGAGGAACTGCTCGCCGCACTCGAGCGCGCCACCCGCGGCCCATTCCATCAATACGCCGTGACGTGGGGCGCACCGCGCTTTCGGCAGGCGCTGGCCCGGAAGATCACGCATTTCTCCGGCGCTCCCGTCGATCCAGACCAAAATCTCGTCGTCACCTGCGGCAGCACGGAGGCGATGATGTGCGCCATGATGACCTGCTGCGAGCCGGGGGACAAAGTGATCGTCTTCACGCCCTTCTACGAAAATTATGCCGCCGATGCGATCCTCTCCGGAGCCGAGCCGATCTACGTGCCGCTGCGCCCGCCGCAGTTTGGTTTTGACCCCGAGGAGCTGGCGCGCGCGTTTGCGCAAGGCGCGAAGGCCATCATCGTCTGCAATCCCTCGAATCCCACCGGCAAGGTCTTCACCCGTGCCGAGCTGCAGATGATCCTCGATCTCGCTGAAAAGCACGACGCTTTTGTCATCACCGACGAGCCCTACGAGCACATCGTCTATGCCCCGCATGAGCATGTGTACATGCACTCACTCCCCGGTGCCGCAGAGCGCGTGATCGTGTGCAATTCGCTTTCCAAAACTTACTCCATCACCGGCTGGCGGCTGGGTTACGTGCAGGCCGCGCCGCACATCATTGCGCAGGCGCGCAAAGTGCACGACTTCCTCACCGTCGGTGCCGCCGCACCGTTGCAGGAGGCCGCCGTCGCCGGACTGGAGCTGCCGGACAGCTACTACCTTGGTTTGCGTGATCTCTACACCGCGAAGCGTGATGTCTTCCTCAATCACCTCCGCGCCACCGGCCTGCCATTCACCGAGCCACACGGCGCCTACTACGTCCTCATGGACATCTCATCGCTCGGTTTCGCCACCGACACCGAAGCCGCCGAATGGTTCGTGCGGGAAGTCGGTGTGGCCGGCGTCCCCGGCTCCAGCTTCTTCCGCGAACCCGAACACCGCTTCATCCGTTTTCATTATGCGAAGCAGGTGGAGACCTTGAATGCGGCGGGGGAGAAGCTCTTGCGAGTGAAGCAGGGAAGATGAGCTGCCCCGGTCCCGCTACCTCAAATCATCACGCAATCGAGAAAGTCCGCCACGAACTCATTTTTCGGATGTTCGCGCAACTGCTGGGGTGAGCCGACCTGCTGGATGTCGCCCTCATGAAGCACGACAACGTGGTCGGCGAGTTCGAAGGCTTCATCCTGATCGTGGGTGACAAAGAGAGTGGTGACTTTGGTCTCGTTGTGAAACTGGCGGAGCCATTTGCGCAGGGTCTTGCGCACTTTGGCATCGGGGGCACCGAAGGGCTCGTCGAGCAGGAGGACCTGAGTGCCCACGGCGAGCGCGCGAGAGAGAGCGACGCGTCGCTTCTGGCCGCCGCTGAGCTGCGAGGGGTAGCGCGAGCCATAGCCTTTGAGAGCGATACGCGGTGAGGGCCGGAGAGGATGGCGAGCGGTGTTTTCATGGTGTTTGAGGAGGGGAGGGGAATGACGAATAGTTGAGTGGTAAAGTTTTCTGGGGCTGCCCTTCTCGCTTCTTAAAAGAAGCGGTGGCTGAGCTGAAAGTAGGCGAAGTTCGTGTGGTCACGATGGAGCTGCGCTTTCACGAAGCCGCCGGCTTTGAAATAGGAGTAGCCCACGGTGATCTCGGTTTTGGCATCCCAGGTGTAGCGGGCGCGGAGACTGTATTCGCTGCCGAGAAAGTTGCCACTGGAGCCGGTCTTGTCCTGCACCTGGATGACATTGCCCACGGAGAAGACATCGGTGGCGCTGGCCAGCCAGTAGGCGCTGCAGTTCATGTCCAGCCGCAGGTTTTGATGCGGCTTGATCTCGAGGCGTGCGGTGGGCGTGCTGACATTTTGAAAGACGATGTAGTCGTTGGCGGACCAGGGGCGAGCAAAACCGAAGAAGCGCTGGAAACGGTTGTCCTTGTTGTCATCGGGATTGTGATCGCCGCTGGCGTAGCCGTAAAACACGCTGAGGCGCGGCTTCCAGGGCTGCGAGGCGAGGGTGTAGCCCACTTCGAAGGTGCCAGCGTAGGCGTCCACCCTGCGTGGGCCGTTCGTGCCGGTCTGGTAGATGACACTGAAGTCGTAGTCGAGGCCCGTGCTGCCCACGACACCATAAACACGCAGGCCCGGCGAGTGAACGGTGTAGTGCAAAGTTCCCGGCAAGGCGGACTGGTTCAGCGCGAGGTAGAACGGCTCCAGGGTGATGACGTCTGACCAGCTTCGCAAGTGACCGATGACGCCATAGACCCACTGCTTGTCCACCGGCGTGTCCCAGTCATATTTCTGCCGGGTCAGCGGCTGTAGGGCCAGCAGGTCGATCTGCCAGTCATTGCTCTCCTGGCCCAGGCTGGCGTGAAAGCCTTTGAAGGTGTTGGCGGTGTTGCGCCACTCGTTGTTGGCGAGCAGACGCCGGTCGAGGAAGTCGAAATTATGAATGCCGAAGCGAACGCTCAGCGGGCGGCTGTTGCCGATGGGGTCATGGCCGAGGAGGCTTTTGAAATAGAGCTCGCCATAGAGGCGGACGATGGCGAACTCGTTCACGTCGCGGTTGTCGCGCACGAACTGGCTGTTCTCACGGCGAGAGTCCTGCATCTCAAAGGCAAAGCGGAAGGGATCGAGAATCTCCTTGATGCCAATGTAGCCACGCGTGCGGTGGAGCAGTGGCTGGTCCAGCGAATCCATGGGGCGCCGCAGATCGCCATCGCGATATTCGTAGCGAAAGCGGTAGTCCAGACCGATGTCGAGCCAGTTCACATTGCGCAGGGAGTCGATGCCAAGTTCGCTCGCATTGCGCGCATACTTGGGCGGGTCGGTATCCCGCGTGGTGCTGAAGCTCAGCGGGTTTTGATAGTAGGTGCCGCGGGTGAGTTTTTTCGGCGCGTTATCGGCGGCGACGGCTGCGCTGACTGCCAGGAGCAGGAGTCCCAGCGCGGTCGCTGGGAGAAATCGGTGCCGGGATTGTTTCATGGAAGGTGGGTTCATGGGAGGGCGGCTTCAGAAGCATCTGCTTCCAGTGTTCAGGCGGTCGTGAGAAGGTTTCGTTTGAGCACCTTCGTTTTCAGGCGTTGGGCATGTAAAGCAAGTGACTGGCCGAAGCGTGAAGGCACATGGGTGGGCGGCGGCGCAGCCGGTGGGGCTGCGTGTGGCGAAGTGGCGCACATGTCCTCAATTAATCTACACATATCAAATAGGAATTAGAAAAAGTTTTCACCTCGTTTCAGTGCTTCTCTGCGGGGGGGGCTTATTCCTGCGCTTTCACCACACCCGCCAGACGCTGCCGGGTCCAGAGCAGATTGGCCGTGGTGTCAGGACTGCTTTTGATGCGGCCACGATTGGCTGTGTGCAGAATGGGGAGCAATTCGGGAGCGAACTCGCAGAGGTCGATCCAAGGGCCGCGCAGCGTGCCGGGCGGGCGTTTGCCGGCGCTGCCGCCATCCGTACGACCGGTGAAGGTGTTGCCCGGGCGTGCCATGATGTGAAGCACGGTGTTGGCAAAAGGCTGCAGCATCTCCGACTTGATGCCGTAGCGGCCGCTCAGGTAGGCGCGGTAGAGACCGCCGACATCATAACCACCGTGCGCGGTGTCTTCGAAATGCTTCATGGGATCCTCGGCGGCGTAGGTCCAGCGGTAGCATTCATGGCCGTCCACCTTAATGCGCTGCACCTTTTCAAAGAACCAGTCCATGGCCGCCTGCACGATGGCGTCATAGCGCTTCATGCGTGCGGGATCATCGCCGAGCAGGGCGTGGCATTCGGAAAGGCGCTGGAAGCCGTTGTTGAGCATCGTCTGCTGATTCCATGGCACCGGCAGGCCGGCGCTGCCGGGACGGGTGGCGTCCTCATAAGCTGGCGAGTTGGGCGTGAAAAAACGCAAGCTGTCGGGACGCACAAGCCACTTGATGACGAAAGTGTCGATGGTGTGGTCCAGGTCATGCACATAGCGCACTGCACGCTCGCGATACGTCGCACCGAAGCCGCAGGGATCTCCATCCGGCACCTTCCCACTGGCCCACGGTGCATTCTGCAGGATGAGGCGCGCAGCGTAAGCAATGTGGCCGATGACATCGCCCGTCTCAGTGCCGGCATAAGCGCGCTTGCCTTCCTTCGGCACCGCATTGGGCCAGACGGGTTCACGCTCCCCGGTCCAGATGATCACTCCGGTCTTCGGATCATTGCGTGCGGCGAGCATGGCGTCGGTGAAACGCAGCATGAGATCGAGCAGTTCGCGATCACCGGAGATTTCCAGCATGCGGCCCAGCGACTCAGCAGCGGTGCCGCCGGAGCCATAGACCATCGCATTGTGTTGATTGTCCTTCGGCACAGGCACGGTGCGCATGAAGCCCTTGAATGCCTGCACTTCGGCTGCCGTGACGGGACCGGTGAGTTTTTCGACGATCAACTCTTCTGCCGCCTGAAGGGGGCTGAACGTCGCAATCGCGACGGCGAGGAGGAGGGGTTTCATCGACGTGCGTTGGTGGTCCAGTCATCCGTGCGGAAGGTCTGTGCAGGCAGGCCGTCCTTATTGAACAGGTTCGCCCATGGCGAATTGCTGGACCAGGCATAGCGCACGGCAGCAGGTGCCGCGATGGCGGGGCTGGAAACGACAACGCTGTCGCCATCAATCACGGCATCGGCCCAGACGAATTTTTTGTCGGCACCGGCAACCATGAAGCCCTGGAGTTTGTCACTGTGCCGTGCGGCGAGTCCCTGTCCGACATGGCTGAAATTGATGCGCACCTTGCCGCCCGCAATTTCATGGGACGCATACAGCGGGCCGCTGAATTCGACTTTTTGACCGTACACAAAACCGAGCGCCACCTGCTTGGCACGTTCGGCATAGCCAGACTTGTTGGTGGGGTGAGTCATGCCGCCGAGGTCGGTGCTGATGACCATCGCAGTCTGTGGATGCTGCTGAATTTTGACATGCACCTCGCGGGCGACACCGTCGATGTCTCGTGGCACCTCGGCAGGTGGGGCGGCAAAGGCGCTAGCGTTCACTGTGGTCGGGTTTGTCAAATCCCAGGCGGTGCCGCCACCACTGGGTTTCTGCATATAGACGAAGGGAAAATCCTGCTGCCATGCCTTGCGCCAGCCTTTGATGAGAGCGCCCATGGCATGATATTGATCCACCCCGGTGATGCCGGTGCCGCCTTCGCCTTGGTCCCACAGCACACCGCGAATCGCATACGGCACATAAGCCTGTATGTGCGCTTTGTAGAGATGACCAAACTCGCCCATGCACTCGCCCGGTTGCTTGGGCACAGCAGGCTCACGGCCTGCGGGTTTGCCGGCTTGCTTGGCCTTTTCCGCGCCGGCCTTCCAGGCGGTCATGTAGCGTTCATACGCCTTCATCGCGGCGGCGAAGTCATACGTTTTGGCAAATTCCTTCACCTGCGCCTGGCAGGCTTCGTCGCTGCGGTACATCTCTTCGGTGAGCCAGTAGCCAGACGGCGTGCCACCGACCGCGCCGAGAATCAAACCCACGGGCACCTTGAGCTCAGTGTGCAGACGCGAGCCAAAAGCAAAGAGGATCGCGGAGAAGGAATCGACATTGGCCGGAGTCGCTTCCACCCATCCTTTCATCCCCGAGCGCAGCAGCCGGATCTTCGGATAAGGCGCGGCGGCCAGCGTCTGTTGCAATCCCGTGTCAGCGCCTTTGAAGCTGCGCACCGGCCCGGCCATGTTGGACTGCCCCGATCCCAGCCACACCTCGCCGACCATCACATCCTTCACCTCGATCTTGTTCGTTCCCTGGATGGTGAGGGTCAATCCCTCGGCGACCTGCAGGGGATCCAGCCGCACGACCCATTTTCCATCCACACCCGCTGCCGTCTTTTTTGTCTGCCCGGCGATGGATACCGCGATCTCCTCCCCCGCCGCCGCCGTGCCCCATACCGGCACCGGCATCTCGCGCTGCAGCACCATGTGGTCTGAGATGATCGCCGGCAGCTTCACCTCCGCGTGCGGGGTGCTGACAAACACCGCATACACTGCGGCGATGAGAGTGGGGATGCGGTAGGACATCGTGTGGTGAGGAATGGCTGGCTCTAACGCCGCAACCAGACCGCGCATTGCAACAGCCCATCACTGTTGTCTCAAAACTTCGCCTGCCTGGCGCTGCAAAGCAGCATTAAAAGATTCTGAAAACCCAGCCGCTGGCTGCGTTTCTTTCGCCCGTCCTTTTAACCATCCATGAGACTACTCTCTCTTACCACCCTCCTCGCCGCGCTGGCGTGCACCGCCCGCGCTGAACTGAAACTTCCCGCCATCATTGGCGACAACATGGTGCTGCAACAGAAGCAAACCAATCCGCTCTGGGGCTGGGATGCGCCGGGCACGGAGGTGACGGTGAAATTTGGCGATCAAACGAAAACCGCCAAGGCCGGTGCCGATGGCAAATGGACGGTGAAACTCGATCCCGTGCCTGCGAACGCGACACCCGTGACGCTTTCGATCAAAGGCAGCAGCAGCAAAGAACTGAAAAACGTGCTCGTCGGCGAGGTGTGGATCTGTTCCGGGCAGTCAAACATGCAGTGGAATGTCGGCTCCAGCTGGGACGCCGATCTGGAAATCGCCACTGCGAAGTATCCCAAAATCCGACTGATCACCGTGCCGAACGTGGGCACCCAGGAGCCGCAGCAGGATTTCAAGGGCGAGTGGAAAGAGTGCTCGCCGGGAACGGTGGGCAGCTTCAGTGCCGTCGGCTTTTTCTATGGCCGTGTGCTTCACCGCATGCTGGACGTGCCGGTGGGCCTGATCAACAACGCCTGGGGCGGCAGTGCTGCCGAGGCCTGGGTGAACCGCAGTGAACTCGAAAAAGACCCGCGTTTCAAGCTGCTGATGGACGGCACGAAGAAGAACGAAGCATTCCTCTCTTCCCCGGAAGGCAAGACCAAGTATGAGGCCGATCTCGCCAACTGGCAGAAGCAGGCAGACGCAGCGAAGAAAGAGGGCAAGCCCTTCACCACCCGCGCTCCTGGCGCACCTGCAGCCTGGCTCAGTGGCAATCAGCGCCCTGCTAACATCTACAATGGTGCGCTGGTGCCCACCATCGGCTACGGCATCAAAGGAGCCATCTGGTATCAGGGTGAAAGCAATGCCGGACGCGCCTATGAATACGCCAGCCTCTTCCCCTTCATGATCCAGAACTGGCGCAATGAGTGGAAGCAGGGCGATTTCCCCTTCTACTGGGTGCAGTTGGCCGACTTCATGGGTGAGAAAACCGACGCCGAGCAGGCCGTGCTCAGCTCCTGGGCCGAACTGCGCGAGAGCCAGACGAAGACGCAGAACGCCATCAAAAACGGCGGCCAGGCTGTCATCATTGACCTCGGTGAGGCCAACGACATCCATCCGAAGAACAAGCGCGACGTCGCCGAACGCCTCGCCCGCTGGGCGCTGGTGAAGGACTACGGCATGAAGCTGCCCTATCGCAGCCCCGAGTTCAAATCTGCCGAGTTCGTGGGAGAGAAGGCCCTACTCACGCTCGACACCTTCGGCGGCAGCCTGCGCACGGTCGATGTCACAGAAGTGAAGGGCTTCGTCGTCTGCGGCGAAGATAAAAAGTGGGCCTGGGCCGAGGCGAAAATCACGGGCAAGGACAAGCTCGAAGTCAGCGCCAAGGGCGTCGCCAAACCCGTGGCCGTCCGCTACGCCTGGTCCGACAACCCGGTGTGCAACCTTTACAGCACCGACGGCCTGCCAGTGACACCCTTCCGCAGCGACGACTTTGAGATGCTCACCAAGCCGAAGCCGTAACTCGCACGCCGGCTTGCTGTCATAAACTGAATCATGGAGTCCCCCGGCAGCACCGCCGGGGGATTCTTATTTTCGCGCAACGGCGGCCCATGTGGCACGAAACGGCCAGGAAATTACAGCAAAGACTACGCCGACCAGTCCGGCAATCAATCGCGCTGGCAGCAGCAGCAAGCGGAGCGCCGGGCGCAGCACACTTTTGACCGCCGCGTTTTTCTCATACGCTAAGTGAACAAGGATGATGCCGATGATACCGGCGAATTTAACCGCCTTGGCGATGTGGTAGTGTCCTCCCGCCTCGCTGATGAGGCTGACACCACCGATTTCGACGACCTGTTTGACACTTTGGTCCCAAAAGAGCTCCAGGCCGAGCAGCAGACCCACGAACCCCACGAGCAGAAACGCGGTGTGCTCCAGCCAAGGCTGCCGCGCCAGCAGCTTGATGCAGTAGCCCGCCACCAGCCGCAGCGTGATGATGCCCAGCGTCACGCCGATATAAACCAGCACCTTACTGTCGCGGGCGAAGGCCACGGCGGCGACGACATTGTCAAAGCTCAGGCTCAGATCGAGAAAAGCGATCATCGCAATCGTGCTGGCGAAGCTTTGCGGGACCTTCTTGGCTTTGCCCTCACCCTCTTCTTCATCCCCCTGATCTGCAAAATGAGAGCACATCAGCCACACAAGGTAGAGCGACCCCAGCAGCATCAGCCAGTGATTGCCCATGATGAGGCTGGCGGTGAGCAGGGCCACGATGCGAAAGCCATAGGCCCCGATGTAGCCGATGTTCATCGCCATCTTGCGCTGCTTTTCATCCAGATGGGATGCCATCGCGGCAATCGCCAGCGCGTTGTCCACGGAGAGCAGCCCCTCGATTAGAATCAGGGCGAGAACGACGGGCGCACCGTCTTTGATTGTGGTCCAGACGTCAGTGGCGGCGAGAAATTCGAGTATCATCAGCCTGCATGATGGCGGACGAGTTCAGGCTTTCCAGTACCAATTGGCGGCGGAGAAAAATCTCCCCGTTTCGGCATGCGAAACGGGGTGTCGTCAGAAACCGCCGCAAGGAACCGGTCAGGAGTAGGAGGACTCCACCCGTTTCGCCACGTCCCGGTAGCCGTAGTCCGCGTTGTAGATTTCCTTGAGCGCATCCAGACTCGAGGTCTTGTCGCCCATTTTTTCCAGCACGTTGGCCAGTTCGTAGAGCACTTCCTTCTTGGTGGCGTCCATGACCAGCAGCTCTTTGGCGGCTTCCAGGAACGAAGTTTTGGCGAGGTCGTTCATGTTCTTGCGCTCGAAGCAGCGCCCCAGCATGAGGATCGCCTTGATGCGCAAGTTGGGGTTTGACTTCGCCTGCTGCAGCTCGGGGAGCGCCTCGCCGTACATGCCAGCGTTGAAGTAGGCCTGGCCCAGTTCGTAGCGCAGGGCTTTGTCGGTCGGGTTGCGGTCCACACGGGTTTTGGCTTCGTTGATGACAACGCTGGCGCGCTGGCGGCGGATTTCGGCCAGTTGGGCGCGCTTGTCGTCGATGTCTGGCGCATCGGGATCGGTTTCGATTTCTCGCTCGTAATCGGCGATCTGCATGTCCTGTACCTTGTTGCGCAGGTCCTCCACCTTGCGCTGGAGCGCGACGTCACCGGTGTTCAGAGTGAGGGCGTAATCGTAGAACGTCAGCGCCGTCTCGAGCTGGCCGAGACGTTCATAGAGATCCGACATGCGCTTAACAATGACGATGTTCTCCTGGTCGGCATTGTATTGGTCGATGGTTTCCGCGAGGAACTGCTCCATCTGCTCCTGCGTCATGCCCTGGCGGTTGAGCATTTCCAGCTTGGCGGCCTCGCCGGAATCCTTCATGGAGTCTTTGAAGTTGCCAGAACTCCACTGATTTTTGATGGAGCCCTGCGCGGCGGCGTTCTTTTCCCCTTGCATGGCCTCCATGTCACGTGGGTTGACCTTCAAGATCCCGTTGTATGTGGCGGCGGCTTTTTCAGGCTGCTGGTTGGCCATGTAGTGCTGCGCCAGCTTGTGCATGTTTTTGGTGTTCTCAGGATGGCCGCCGCGGATGGTCTCCAGCGCAAAGGAAGCCAGATCCGGGAACGGTATCTTCATCGCGAGATCAAAGAGCTGCTCATTCGCGTTGAGGTTGAAGGGATCCTTGCGGAACACGTTTTCCTCCAGGTCGGCGATGGCCTCAGCCGGCTCTTTTTTGGAAGTGGGCTTGAAGCCGCCCAGGCCGAAGCTGAACTTCTTGCCACTGCCGACGACCTCGCCTTCAGCGCTGCGCAGCAGCTTGCGGCCATCCAGAAAGCCGACGTTTGCCGTCACAATGGGCAGCACCTGGTCAATCACATACTCCCAGTTTTTCCGCTCGGCGGAAATGAGGGCTTTTTTCCAAAGGGCTTGGTACTTGGGGTCGAGTTCGGCTTCCTGAACGATCATATGACTGGGGGGGCTTGACGTGGTAGAATGAAAATGGGGCGGCGGCTACTTTTTCCCGCCACCAAACCAGGCGGCGATGCCGCGCAGTTCGGCTCCCGTTCCTTCAGTCAGACCCTTCATGCTGAATCCGTGCTCAAAGAGCACCATCCAGACAAAGGTGGCGACGAGGAAAGCGAGGGTCCAGAGGACTTTGGAGAGAATGCGCATGCCGATTTTCTCTACTCTATGAAGAAAAGGTGGGAATCGTCCAGCACGGAGTTGCGCAGATGAAAAATGGCGGCGGCTTCATTCCTTCTCAAACAACAGCCGCAGACTGTTTAAACACACCACCACTGTGCTGCCTTCATGGGTCAATACACCCAAAGTGAGCGGCACGAAGCCGAAAAGTGATGCCACCGCCATCACGATCACACTGCCGAGGGAAATGATCAGGTTCTGCTGAATGATGCGTCTCGCACGCTGGCTGATGCGCCGCGCGGAGAGCAGTTTTTCGATCTTGTCCTGCATCAGCACCACATCGCTCTGCTCCAGCGCGGCATCGCTGCCACGCGCACCCATCGCCACGGACACGTAGGCGGCGGCTAGGCTCGGCGCGTCGTTCACGCCATCGCCGACCATCGCCACCTTGTGGCCAGCCTGTGTCAGTTCACGGATGGCGGCCACCTTATCCTCTGGGTGCAATCCGGCGCGCACTTCGGCGATGCCGAGTTTCTCCCCCACCTCGATTGCCGCCGCGCGGCGGTCGCCGGTCAGCATGATCGTGCGCACGCCTTCCGCGGCCAGTTTTTCTAGAACGGCCCGGCTGCCAGCACGGATCTCATCCTTGAGCAGCACCCGCCCCACGATCTGCTCATGCAGCACCCAGACCTCGCTGAAGCCCAAGGGTGCGTCTGGCACCCCGGCCAGCACCGCGCCTAGGGCGCTGTCTTTGACGAGTTCGCGCCGCCCCACGTAGCTCAGCCCTCCTGCGGTACGTCCACGCAGGCCCTGGCCGGTGATCGACTGAAATTCGGCCAGTTTGTCCATCACGATGCCCTGCACCTTGGCAAATTGAGTGATCGCACGTGCGATGGGGTGATTCGAATTCGCCTCCAGGCTGGCCGCGATGCGCAGCACATCCTGCTCGCGGCCGGCGGGGAAGCTTTCGATCTTCGTCACTTTCAGTTCGCCCTCCGTGAGCGTCCCCGTTTTGTCCATGGCGATCACATCCACCTCGGCGAGCTTCTCAATCGCCGCACCGCCACGGAACAGCACCCCGCGCCGCGCGCCCCAGGCGATTGCCGCCAGGATGGCCGAGGGGATTGACAGCACCAGCGCGCAGGGGCTCATCACCACCAGCAGCGTCATGGCGCGGTAAAACGACGACTTCGCCCCCGCAATGTTTTCGAAAGGCGGAATGCCAAACCCCAGCCACCATACGAAAAACATCAGCGCCACGACGCCGAGCGTGAGAAGAGTGTAACGCGTGCCAAAGCGGTCCGTGAACCGCTGGCTCGGCGCGCGCAGATGCTGTGCGGTCTGGATCATCGTAATGATTTTTGCCAGCGCACTTTGGGTGGCCAGGCGGTCCACCCGCACCTGCACCATCCCCCATTGGTTCAAGGTGCCCCCATAGATGGATGCACCCTTCTCTTTGGCTATCGGCAGCGCCTCACCGGTCAGCGTCGATTCATCCGCCGCCGTCGAGCCCTCGATGACCGTGCCGTCCACGGCAAACAGTTCATCAGGCTTTACCAGGATCACATCACCAACCTGCAGCGTCTGCACGCCACGGTCTGCCGTCGTCCCGTCCGGCAGCAGCACATGCGCAAATTTAGGGGCCGCCTTGGTCAGCGCATTGATCTCCCTGTGCGTGCGGAACATCACAAAATGCTCCAGCGCGCCCGAGGTCGAAAACAAGAACAACAGCAGCGCGCCCTCCTCCCACGCGCCAATCGACACCGCACCGGCAGCGACGGCCAGCATCAGGAAATGCACGTCGAGCCGCCGCTCGCACAGGTTTTCCCAGGTGTCCTTCGCCGCGTCCCAGCCACCGGAGATCAGCGAAATGGCGAACAAACTTTTCGGCAGCCAGGCCGGTGCGGAGAAAAACCGCTCGGTCACAAAGCCCGCCACAAGCGCCACGGCACAAACTCCTGCCTGCAGCGCCAACATGCGCCACTCATCGTCGCTCTCCTGCTCCATCTCATCCGGTTCCGGCCACGCAAAGTCACGCCACTTCCAGAACTTCGGTGCCGTCGGGCAGGAGGGTTTTGCGAGCACGAAGGCGCCGTCTTTTTGCTGCACATCCAGCATGCCGCTGCTCGGCGGCACTTGGCTGTTTTGCTTCAGCCACCGGGCATCCACCGCACGCAGCACTTCGGAAAGCTTCGCCTGTAGCAGTTCGCCATCCACCTGCCCCAGGGTCGCCATTTCGACCCGCTTGGAATCTGGATTCAACCGGATCGACTCAACGCCCGGTTCTTGCATCAGAAAATCTGCCAGCGCAGCCATCCAAGTGGACGAGTCGGGAGGAGCTGGTGTGGAATTCGGCATGCGTGAGTAATAGTATCATTACGGACAAGCAAGCCGCGTGACAACCCGATCTTCCTCATACATCATTTGCACATGATTCGCAGTCTCATCGCCGGATCGCTGCGTGTGTTCTCCGGCTCCGTCGCCCGCTGGCAGGGCTGTGCGCCGGAACTGGTGCAGCGGGTTTACTTCGCCAATCACACCAGCAATCTCGACGGGCCGGTGCTCTGGGCCTCACTGCCAGCCCCGGTGCGAGCGGTCACCCGCATGGTCGGGGCCAAGGACTACTGGTCAGTCGGGCGCGTGCGTCCCTTTCTGGCATGTCATGTGTTCAACGCCGTGCTCATCGAACGCAAAAAGCCCACGCCGGAGGCGAACCCGCTGATCGAGATGGTCCAGGCCATGGGAGACCGCCACTCCCTCATCCTCTTTCCCGAAGGCGGCCGCCAGACCAGTCCTGAGCCGCAGCCCTTCAAGCCCGGGCTGTTCCATCTCGCCAAAAAGCGGCCGGATGTGCAGCTCGTTCCCGTGTGGATGGAAAACCTCAACCGCATTCTCCCCAAAGGCGAAATTCTGCCCGTGCCCGTGCTCGGCAGTGTCACCTTTGGCGAGCCAATTCGCCTGGAGGAGGGCGAGTCAAAACCCGATTTCCTCGTGCGGGCACGTGAGGCGGTGCTGAAACTGCGGCAGCCATGATTTCGGAGGTTGGGTGTGCTTGGCGGCTGCCGTGTGTTCATCATCTCGATGCCGCTACGCCAAACCGCCCGGCTCTGGAGGGGCGTGAGTCACCCCACATTTTCGCACGTTCACAAACGGCGCTCTTTCGCCACACCCATAGAAGAGGTCTATTGAGCTGCGACCTTGTCCTTTTTCGGCGGCTCCTCGGACTGGGTCTGAATGACTTCGCCACCAGAGGGGATGACGAGTTCATCCCGCACCTGAGCAAATGAACGGCCTTCCCGGGAGGCGTGGATGTAGAGCTTTTGTTTGCGCTTTTTGAGTGTCTTGAGGACGAGCTTCATCTGCTCGGAGTCCACCTTGTCCATGAAATCGGCAAACCAGTAGATGGTGTCGGCTTCCATGACCTCTTTTGACATGAGGGCGGTGGAGGCGAAGGTGATGCCGTTGAACTCGACAAACCAGGTGTTCTGACGCTTGCTCATCAAGTCGAAAATGGCCTCCAGAGGCATGGGCTTGGCGGGGTCGTACGTGATACTCCTGCGCTCTGCGGCTGGTATCTTGAGGGAGGTCTTTCCTTCCCATGCCTGCCAGAAGGCGCGGAATTTGTCGCTGGTGACGGGGTTGATGTCGTCGTCGAGCTTTGGCGGGGGTTTCATGAGGCCGCAGCCAAAATACAGGACCAGGGGACTGCCAAAGGCGACCTTGTCGAGTTCCTTGGCCACCAGTGGGAGGAACTTGGTCATGGAACGTGAGACATCCATGACGACGGCCATCTTGCGGGTGTCTTTGAGCTCCTTGCCGAACATCATGAGCGGTTTGAAGCTTCTGCCGGACAGGGCTCCCATGCCCACGCCCGCGCCAAAGCCGCCACCCGCACCAGCGGGGCCGAAACCGCCGCTGCCTAGCTTTCCACCGCCGGAGAGCGAGGCGATGTCCGGCATTTCCAGCACGTCTGGCGGGGCTTCCGGCAGAGTCAGCGTGGAATCAATGCTGGTGGAGATGAGGCGCTGTTTGGGCGGTGTCTTTTGCAGCTTTTGCTGGCGTTTCATCTGCACCTTGTGGGCGAGTTCAGCAGATGCCTCCGCGCCCTGCTGCGTGCCGCCGCCGGGGAGGAAATCGACCTGCTTGTCAAACCTCTGCGAGGCAAACACCACAAAGCCCGCCAGTACGAGCAGGCCCGCATGGATCAGGATGCTCAAGGTCAAGGAGCCACCGCCGATGGCACGCCATAGGTGCCCCAAACCATTGGGCCGCCGCAAAAGAGCAGCGTTTGGCGTCGGAACGACGACCAGATCAGGCGATGATCCATCAATTGACGCGGGGGTGTCGGGTGTTGAATCCATAGGCAGCTATCACGCCTCTAAACAGCCCCATAGGTTTGTCTTCATTTTTTCTCTCCTTGAAAAGACCGAGCGAAAGCAGTTGCGATGCCCCTGCTTTTTCTCGAGTCAATTGTCGCTCAAGTTTTCTTCGCTACGGCTGAAACAGTCGCGGCAGGTCGCCGGCAAGCTTCCCAGGCGGGCCAAAATTGAGGAGCAGGGTGGAGCCGTCACCCCGCACGACCCATAAGCCGAGGAGCCGCCTGCCGCGGGCTCGATCTGCATCACGGGCGGAATGAGCGCAGAATTCGGGGGTGCCTGGGCGGGCAGTGTCAGCCAGAGGACAATGGCAAGGGCATTTGGCAACCGAATCACACTGCAAGCCACACACCCAAACCACCCGAGTCTCAAGCTTTTCGCTGCCATGTTTTCCCTTGCCCCACCGTGCAAACCGTGTTCTCTGACCTTTCGAACCAACCCCTATTTATACACATGAGCGAGCGTCGCGTAGTCATCACCGGCATGGGAGTTATCTCCCCGGTCGGCAACACCAAAGATGACTTTTGGAAGAACATCCAGGCAGGCAAGAGCGGCATCCGCCGCATCCAGTCCATGGACACCGAGAAGTACGACTGCAAGATCGGGGGAGAGGTGGTGGATTTTGATCCGACCGTCCATTTCAACAACCACAAGGACGCACGCCGCGCCGACCGCTATTTCCAGTTTGCCATGGCGGCCTCGAAAATGGCGGCCAAAGACGCTGGTTTGAACCCAGACAGCCTCGACCCACACCGCGTCGGCGTCATGGTCGGCAGCGGCATCGGTGGTCTCGGCACCCTGGAAACCCAGTATGAAGTGCTGCTGACGAAATCCCCCTCCCGCGTCTCCCCCTTCATCATCCCGATGATGATCTCGAACATCGCCAGCGGCATGATCGCTGCGGAATACGGTTTCATGGGACCGAACATGGCCATCGTCACGGCCTGTGCGACTTCCAACAACAACATCGGTGAAGCCTGGCGCAACATTAAGTTTGGTGATGCCGACGTGATGATCTGCGGCGGTGCTGAAGCTTCGATCCGCCCCAGCGGACTGGCTGGATTCGCCAACATGAAGGCGCTGAGCATGCGCAACGACGACCCTGAACGGGCATCCCGCCCCTGGGACAAGGACCGCGACGGCTTCGTCATGGGCGAAGGTGCCGGCGTGGTCGTCATTGAAGAACTCGAGCACGCCAAAAAGCGCGGTGCCACCATTTACGCCGAACTGGTCGGCTATGGCGCCACGGCAGATGCCTACCACCTCACCTCCCCGCATCCCGAAGGTCTGGGCGCGGCCAAGTGCATGGAGATGGCCCTGCGCCATGCCAAGCTGAACGTGACCGACGTGCAGTACATCAATGCTCACGCCACCTCGACTCCCCTCGGCGATTTGTGCGAACTGCGCGCTATCAAGCGCGTCTTTGGTGACTACGCCACCAACGGCCTGCTCGTCTCCGGCACCAAGTCGATGACTGGTCACCTGCTCGGCGCTGCCGGCGGCGTGGAACTCATTGCCTCCATTTATGCGATCAAGGACCAGGTGGTGCCACCCACGATCAACGTCGAAAACCTCGACCCCGAGGTGGACGTGGACGTCGTGCCAAACACCGCCCGTCCAGCCAAAGTGGACGCCGTCCTGAGCAACTCCTTCGGCTTCGGCGGCCACAACGCCGCGCTGCTGATCAAGAAGTTCTAAAGGCGATTCCTGAAGCGGTGAGAGTGCTCACCGCTTCAGCGCCAATTCCAGATCTTTCGCGCCCTCGGCAATTTCGAGGCTCCAGTCACCTGCACCGGGCTGCTGTTCTTTGGTCGTTGCGGTGCCATCCGCTGTCTCCAGACCCGGAACATCCGCGGCGCTGTAGCTGACCGTGAGCTTCACTTTTCCGACGATGGGTCCGGTCTTTTCATCGAGCTTGAACTTGCCGCCCATCACGCGGGCGCAGGCGACGGGGGCGGAGGGATCGTCTGAGGCGAATATGATGTTGCCCCAGCTCACGGGCTTGCCGTTCACGGTGACTTTGCCGTTGATGGCGGTGCGCTTCATTGGCTTGAGGAAGCCCTGATTGCGCAGCCAGTCGCGCAGATGGCCGCTCCAGGTGCCGATCACGGGATCGCCTAGATACAGGCCCACGCCATGGGGGCCGGGACGGTAGATGTGGAGTTCGGCGGGGACTTTGTTTTTCCGGCAGGCGAGGTAGAAAGCCACAGCGTTCTCGGCAGGCACGACGGTGTCCTCATCGGTCTGGAAGATGAAAATGGGCGGCGTGTTGGCCGTGACTCGTGTCTCGGTGCTCACATGCTTGGCCAGTACGTCGCTGTCGTTTGGGCCGAGCAGGTTTTTGCGCGAGCCTTTGTGACCGAAGTCCTCGATCATGGAAATAACGGGGTAGGTCGGTGCGGCGACATCGGGACGGGCGCTGACTTGATCGGCGGCGTCATTGGTCGCACCTTGGGGTTTTTCATCGAACATGGTGGCTGCCATGGAGGTGAGATGACCGCCGGCGGAGAAACCGATGATGCCAATGCGGTTTGGGTCGATGCCATACTGCTGCGCATTTGCCCGCACATGGCGGATCGCGCGCTGCACATCGATCAGCTGCGTGGGAAAGTGGTAGCCCTGGCTACCGAGCCGGTAGTGCAGCACGAAGGCGGAGACGCCGAGGCCGTTGAACCACTTGGCCACCTGCACGCCTTCATGATCCGCCGCAAGGCCACCGTAGCCACCACCAGGGCAGACAACGAAAGCTGCGCCATTGGCTTTGTCCTTGGCGGCGGACCAGACGTTGATGAAGGGCTGGTCCTTGTCCTCATTTCCTTTCGCGCCTGGTGCGCCGTCAGGCCAGAGCTTGACCTTGGTGGGCTCGGCGTGGGCCAGAGAGCAAAAAAGAAAAGACAGCAGTAGCAGCGAGGTCAGGGGCTTCATGGTGCCGCAAGAAGCCAAGCGACGCCGTCACTGCAACAAATCCTGAACATCGATCTCTGCGTCAGGAAAGGCCATTGGTGCCAGTCTGCCATCACGCACTACGAATTTGGTTTCATAGCCGAGGTAGTTGGGCTCCCGATAGACTTCGATCTGCCGCTCCGCCACGTTCAAGATCCACACCTCCTCGATGCCAGCCTTGGCATAGAGAGGGAGCTTGATTTCGCGGTCGCGCCGAAGCGTGGTGTCGGAAATCTCCACCAGCAGGATGACATCCTCGGGGGTTGGATGGGACTGCTTGTACTTTTTGGCGGAAGGACGGAGGAGCATCAAGTCCGGCTGCGGCTCGCTGTGCTCATCAATGCGTAGAGGATACTGATTCCAAACCAGCCAACGTCCCTGAGCCTGGCGGGTAAACAAGCCGCTCAATTCGGAGCCGGCACCGGCATGAAAGGGACCAATCGGCATCATATCTACAATCTCCCCTTCAATGAGTTCCACCCGCGCGTCCGGCCTCAGGATGCCCGTCTCGGCCATCCGATAATAATCCTCCACGGTGAAGCGGTGTGTGATTGACGCGGGCATGACGCCTCAAAATTGCCATTGGCATGGGTTGGACGCAAGTGCTCAAATGCCTGCGCAAAACTGCCATTCTTCCCCGTTCTTTCATCCGCCATGATCTCACGCCGTCATTTCCTCTCCACCAGCCTTGGCGCGCTCAGCGTCACCCCCCTGCCTGCCATTGAGCCCATCAAGCGCTCCGGCAAGAGCCGCATGCAGCTCGGCGTCGCTGCCTACAGCTTCCGCGATTACTTCCAGTGGATGCGCGACAAGGAGCAGAAGCCCAAGGGTGACCGCCCGCTGTGGAGCATCCTCGATTTCATCGACTGGTGCGGTGACAACAACGTCCCCGGCGCTGAAGTCACCAGCTACTTTTTCCCGAAGGATGTGGACGAGGCCTTTCTGCTAGAAGTGAAACGCCGTGCGTATCTGCGTGGCGTTCAGCTCGCAGGTACCGCCGTGGGCAACAATTTTGCTTTGCCCAAAGGCGAGAAGCTCAGCGAGCAGATCGCCTACACGAAGAAGTGGATCGACTACTCCGCGATCATGGGCGCACCGCACATCCGTGTGTTTGCCGGACCCCAGTCCAAAGAACTCAGCGAGGAGCAGGCCGTGGCCAACTGCCTCGAGTCCTACCAGGAGTGTCTGGACTACGCAGCCAAGAAGGGCGTCTTCCTCGGTCTGGAAAACCACGGTGGCATCGTCGCCGAGCCGGACAACCTCATCAAGATGGTGAAGGCCGCCAACAGCCCCTGGGCGGGCATCAATCTGGACAGCGGCAACTTCCACACCGAAGACCCCTATGCGGATCTCGCGAAGATCGCCCCTTACGCCGTCAATTTGCAGCTCAAGATGGAAATCAGCCGCAAGGGTGCCGCCAAAGGCGTCAGCGAACCCAGCGACGTGAAGCGTGTGATCCAGATCATGCGCGATGCCAACTACCAGGGCTGGTTCACGCTGGAGTTTGAGACCAAGGAAGATCCGTTTGTGCGAGTACCGGAGATTTGCGATATGCTGCGCCCTCTCCTGGCCTGAGTTTGCGGTGGTTGGCAGTTGTTTGCCCTGCCAAGGCAGGCGCATGCCCACGTCACTCCACATGCTCTGAGGGACGGAAGGTCTTTGAAAAACACCGGCAACGACTGTAAACAACCGTCAATCACCGCAAACTTCCCCGCTCCCCATGTCCGCCACCCATGCGCCCACCGTCGTCATCGAGAACTTCTACCCCTGCCTGGATGGCGGGCGGCATCCGGTGAAGCGGGTGATCGACGAGCCGCTGGATGTGTGGTGCGACATTTTCAAGGATGGGCATGATGTGATGAGCGCGGTGCTGCGCTGGCGGCTGACGGGCTCACGCCGCTGGTTTGAAGCGCCGATGAAGCCGACTGAGAATGACCGGTGGCATGGGCAGTGCAGCTTTTCCAAAGCCGGGCGCTGGGAGTACGTGGTGGAAGCGTGGGGCGACACCTTCCGCTCGTGGAAGAAGACATTTGCGGTGCGGGTGCAGGCCAAAGATCCTGATGCGCCGATCGAGGCCCAGGAAGGTGCACGGCTGCTGCGCGATGCCGCCAAGCGCGCCCGTGCAGCCGGTGTGCCCACAGCAGCGACTCAGCTCGAAGACTGCGCGGAACTGCTCACGACGGTGAAGCCTGCGGATCTCATGGACGTGCTGCTCTCCGACGAGATGCAGAGCTTGATGGATCAGTATCCGGATCGCTCGCAGTCCACGACCTCGGACACGTTAAAAGCCACGGCAGAACGTGAGCGTGCGCGCTTTTCGGCCTGGTATGAATTTTTCCCACGCGGTGCCGAAGGCCGCAGTGACAAGCATTCCTCCTTCCGCGACTGCCTGGGCCGTCTCGACCATGCGGCCCACATGGGCTTTGATGTGATCTACTTCCCGCCGATTCATCCGATTGGCATCACGGCCCGCAAAGGCAAAAACAACACGCTCACGGCCAAGCCTGATGACGTGGGCAGTCCGTGGGCAATCGGCGGCCCGGCGGGCGGGCATCGGCACATCGAGCCCGCGCTCGGCACGGAGAAGGACTTTGTCTGGCTGATCAAAGAAGCGAACAAGCGTGGCCTGGAGATCGCGCTCGATTTTGCGCTCAACTGCTCGCCGGATCATCCCTATGTTAAAGACCATCCGGAATGGTTTTACCAGCGCCCGGACGGCAGCATCCGCTACGCCGAGAACCCGCCGAAGAAGTATCAGGACATCTACCCGCTGAACTTCCATTGTGATGACTGGCGCAACCTGTGGAAGGAGCTGATCGAAGTCGTGCAGTATTGGGTGGATCGCGGGGTGAAGATCTTCCGCGTGGACAATCCGCACACCAAGCCCGTGGCATTCTGGGAGGAGCTCATCGCCACCATTCAGCGCAAGGATCCGGACGTTCTTTTCCTTGCCGAGGCCTTCACCAAACCGAAGATGATGCAGGTGCTGGGCAAGGTGGGCTTCACGCAGAGCTACACCTACTTCACCTGGCGTGAAGACCGCACATCGCTCACGGAATACGCCACCGAG
>Ga0114968_10000358_pt1 | contig 33780 bp, 33 predicted proteins | sample M_130807_EF_Meta_FD_87020 | JGI IMG/M metagenome (GOLD analysis project Ga0114968, IMG submission 87020) | Freshwater microbial communities from Lake Montjoie, Canada to study carbon cycling - M_130807_EF_MetaG | ecosystem: Environmental > Aquatic > Freshwater > Lake | place: Lake Montjoie... | reverse complement strand
TTAATTTTTTATCTTTTATATACATATCATTTAATAATATATATGCTTTTATTACATTATTGGAAATTTTCCCTATTAATATTTGTCCTTTACTATACAATATTATAAAATCATAACTACAAGTAAATAATAAACTATCAAATTTATCAGATAATGTATTTAATTTTTCATTATACATAGTTTCATGAATACGAATTGATATATATGAAAATAATAAATAAAACATTGCATCTGGTAAATTATTTTTAAAAAAATTTAAAAATTTTATGATTACATAACCCATTATAAAATATCCACCATATAAACTAGAATTTTTTATATTATTAATATAAAATGAATTAGTGAGTAGAGATCGTATATTCATATTTTTAGTGTAATATGAATATATTATGTATTTTATTTTTATATGGTTTACTATAATACTTTATTATAACGCGGACGACGGATATGGGTAAAATTTAGATATATTTAAATAATTGTACTGTTTATTTTGTGATTGTTGTGATTGCTGTGATTGCTGTGATTGCTGTGATTGCTGTGATGATTTATTTGATGGTGGAGGTGTATATGTATTTGCTGGTGGATATCCCATTGGTGGAGGTGAAATAGATGGTTGTGGATTATACGGAGCATCAGGTGAATAAACGTTTGGTATAGTTGTTGTTGGTGCTGTAAATTCTGCGGATTGACTTGTAGATGTCTCACTTTTTTTTTCTGTGCCAGTAGTTTTACTTAAACCAAAAATATATAATATTAAACTAACTATAAAAGTCATCATAACAAACGGAATAAAAACTATTATCCATGATATTATTGCTAAATCACGTTGACATAGTATATTCAATAAAATAGTAATTATTATCATTACTATAAATTTAATTACAGCAGTATTTATAAGTCCTGTATATAAATCTAAAATAATTTGAACAACTGAAAATACTACATAAATAATTGCTGGTGTGCATAATCTCTCCATTTTTAAATTAATAATTATTAATATATATTTATTATTTATTTATATACTATATAAATAATATAAAAAAAATTATTATAGGAAAATTGGTTCTCCATTTTTAAAATGACCAACTATATCACCTGGATTACCTTCTGAATCTATCTTATAAATTTCACCTTTTTCATCATCATTTGTAAAATATAAAATATCATCTATTTCAATTTCATATACTTCCTCTTCTTCAACCTCTTCTTCAGCTTCTTCTTCAGCTTCTTCTTCTTCAGCTTCTTCCCCTTCTTCAACCTCTTCTTCAGCTTCTTCTTCAGCTTCTTCATCTTCTTCTTCAGCTTCTTCTTCAGCTTCTTCTTCAGCTTCTTCCCCTTCTTCAACCTCTTCTTCAGCTTCTTCTTCAGCTTCTTCTTCAGCTTCTTCTTCAGCCTCTTCTTCAGCTTCTTCTTCAGCTTCTTCTTCAGCTTCTTCTTCAGCTTCTTCTTCTTCAGCTTCTTCTTCAGCCTCTTCTTCTTCAGCCTCTTCTTCAGCTTCTTCAGCCTCTTCTTCAGCTTCTTCAGCTTCTTCTTCAGCTTCTTCTTCAGCTTCTTCTTCTTCTTCTTCTTCTTCCTCTTCTTCTTCCTCTATTGTTGAATTTAAATTATCATCCTCTAATGATTTATCATAATTTTTGGTAGTAGTTTCTTCAATTTTTAAAGAGATATGTTCTTCATTTTTATCACTTAATTTATTAATATGATCTTTTAATTTAAAAACAATAGTATTAAATGCATTAATTTCACCATTTTTAATTTTGACAATTTTTTCGTATTCTAGTAACTCATTTTTTAATTTTTCAATTGTAAATTTTAATTTTTCATTTTCACGTAATAAATCATCATTAATAGGGACGTTTACATTATTATCAGAAACCAAATGTAAATTTTCTATATATGTTTTAAAAGCTGGTAATTTTATTATACTATGAAATGTTTCGTCGTAATCATTCATCTTTTTAGAAACATTGGATACGATTTTTTTTAAACCATAATTTAAATTTTCATTTATCGTATCTAATAATTGTTTAAGGTCTTTCTCAATTTCTAATGCAGAATCATTATTAATAATTTTCATATTTAATACAATAGAGTATATTCTATTATATAAAAATTCGTTTAATACATTTTAAAAAATAATAAATTAAGTATATATGGAATCTTTTAGTACTACATTTATAGACAATAATTTAGATAAACATATTGAATTAATATTACGCCAAACAGATTATACAAAAGAAATTGCAATAAAAAAATTACAATTACATAATAATAATTATTTAAGTGTTATTAAAGAATATATGGGCGTACCATCAACTGAAAAAAAGGAACCAATAAAATCGCTTAATCAAGAAATATATCGCCAAATACGAAGTAAATTAGACATGTCTATGAGAGAATATCGTGAAAAAAATAAAGACAAATTAGTATAATTTTATGAATATAATGCAAATGGTTCGACAAGAACATTATTCTTTGAAGTATTATTTAATTTATGTGATTTTTTATTTATTTGAAAATTATTAGTTGATATTATTTTATTATTTATTATAAAATCTTCATTATCTACATGTAATTCTGGCATTATACGTGTTAATGGTTTATCTACAATTAAAAATAATCTATCATTTCTAATTAGTGTTCTGTATTCATTAATAGATAAATTACCATAATATTTTTCTAACATGTAAAACGGTGATGGAGCTGGTTTTATATTTTTGGTATAATTATATATTTTTGCATAAATATGATTTATTAAATGAAATCGTTCGAATTTAGTAGAACTGTCTATATTTTCATTCATTAAATATGCAACACCACATTCTGGTGTACAAAAACAACCATAAACATGGTATGATTCTTTTAAATAATGTTTTGGTATATAAATTGGTGGATTATCAAAATCACAAGTACACCAAAAACACGCTGATTTTTTATCTTGAATATTATTTAAATGTAGATTCATTTCTAAATCTTTTAATTTTTTATAAATTTCTTTGGTGTCGTTTATAGTTACGTTTGAATTTCCTTCTGAATTAAGCAATGTCGTATCATATGTAGAAATATAATTTGGATTATAACTTGTATTATTAGTTAATGATGAAGATGATGATGAAGAAGATTGATTTGTATTTATAACATGAATTATTCTATTTGATTTTTGAGAAGCAAAATTAGATAATGTATTATTTGATACGGAAGTATGTGAAATATTATTGTCTATAATGGTAGTCGTATCTTCATTATGTATTACATCATATGATAAATTATGTTTTGATGGAAATTTATATGAATCTATATTATCTGCACAAATTTCATTTGTATTATCCAAATCTTTTAAGAAGCATTTTAAATGCAAAATAATATTTGGTTTTTCCATTTTATTTGTATTATCTACTATTACATTGTGTATTATTTTACCCCCCTTTGGTTTTCTTCCTCTTTTTTTAAGTGGTTTTACTTCATTTTCTGTCATATCTTCATTATTTATTTCTTCTCCTGTATTTATTGATTCATTTTTTAAAGCAATTAATTTATTTTGCTCTAACGTCTTTTTATTTAATGAATTAGGCTTTCTACCCCTTTTTGATTTTTGAACAACAAGTTCAATATTTTCGCCATTCGTAACAATAGTATTCGTATCACTATTCTTTGTTTTATCTGAATTATTCATTATAAATTATAATGTAATTAATAATTTAAATTGTTTTAATATATATTTTTTCAATGTTCTAATTTTTTATGTCTTCCATTTCATAGCATTTTCTACATACTGGTATATAATTATCTGAACCAATTAAAAATTGTTCTTTATCATTTGTTATGCGTTTAGAAAATATACCAGGTGTTCCATTTTTACAAATACCACATAGTGAATTCAATTTTGTCACTTTATCACAGATTGGAATTAAATCTAAAATAGAACCAAATTTGTTACGTTGAAAATCACCATCAAGACCACAAATATATACTTGCTTCTTTTCTCTCATCATATCTAAAACACATGGGTATAAATCTTCAAAAAATTGGCCTTCGTTTATTAAAATAACATTTGCATTACGTATTAACATATGTTCATTTGATTTGTCATTATAATTATTTTCCAAATCAGTATAATCCCATAAATCCATTAAAGTGTTTGTTAAAACACACGGAACCATACTTTTATCATGTGTAGATAATAAGTTATTATTATTTGTATAACGATTATCAGACGAATGATTAATAACTGCAATAGGAATATTACATAATTTACATTTTTTATAAATATCCAATAAATAAGATGTTTTTCCTGAAAACATTGGTCCGATTATCAATTCTAAATAAGCGTTATTCATTGTTTTATTTACTGTAGACTTAAACATTATTGTAATTTTAATAACCTATTGTTATTATTTCATTTTTTTATTATATTATTATAACGTAAAAAAAATAATATATTTTTTTGTAAAACTTAAATAAACCGCATTAGAATATATAATAATTATATAATGTCTGTTACTACTAATGAAATAATGAACCTATCTTCTGATATTATAAATAAAAATTATTGTCCGTTTGTAGAAAAACATAGACCGAATAGATTTGATGATATTGTATTGGATCCCATTAATAAAACAATATTAAAAAATATAATAGAGACATCAAATTTTCCTAATTTACTTTTTTATGGACCACCAGGAACAGGTAAAACAACTACAATTATTAATCTGGTAAATGCTTATCAAAAAAATTTAAATAACGTAAATAAAGGATTAATGATACATTTAAATGCATCAGATGACAGAGGAATAGATATTATTAGAAACCAGATTAATATATTTGTAAATTCTAAACCATTGTTTGATAATGGAATGAAATTTGTAATATTAGATGAAGTAGATTATATGACTAAAAACGCACAACAAGCATTGCGTAATCTTTTACAAAGTTATACAAAAAATGTTCGATTTTGTTTAATATGTAATTATATAAGTCGCATAGATGAAGGATTGCAAACTGAATTTATCCGTTTACGTTTTAATCAATTACCACATAATGAAATAATTCAATTATTAAAACAGATTTGTTCAATAGAAAAAATAAATATAAATGATGAAAATTTACATTATATTCAAAAATTATATAATTCAGATATACGGAGTATGATTAATTTTATACAAACAAATCAGAATTTGTCAAATTTAAAAATAAATATTATTAATAATGATATTTATAAAGAGTTATTGAATATTATTGTTTCTAATAATGAGGATGATTATTTAAATGATTGTTTAAAATATATACATACTATAAGTATTACATATAATACAGATAAAAAAAATATAATTAAGAATTTCTTGAATTATATCATTCGAAATAAACCTGATTTGGTTAATAGTAGATTTTTAAGTTCAATGGAAAATATTTTACATTATCCTGAATGTAAAAATAGTTATTATATATCTTATATATGTTCAAAAATCCGTAGTTTTTGTTTACCTGTATGAATATTATTTTCGATTGTGTTTTCTAGAATGTCTTTTGTTCTTTTTTCCCTTTGCAGTTTTTCTATTTCTTCTGATAGTTTTCTTTTTATAACGACGACTAGGACTGCCACCTAATCCACTATCATAACCAGGTATTCTAGTTAGTATATTTAACTGACGGTTCAAACTATTATTTTCATTTTCTAATCTATTTATTTCCTCTAATTTTGCAGGATCTCCTTCTACTTTTGTTATATTAGAATCACCTAGTGCATACATTTGTTTAATTATATTAGAAATATCTGCAGAATATTTATCTCGTAATTCTGATAGGTTTTTTTCATTTTTTTCTATTTCCTCTTTTATAGCATCTATCAATTTTAAATAGTCATCACGGTGTAAATCACCTCTACAAATTGGACATGTACATTTTTCATTTCTATTCCAAAATGTTTTACATGACTGCAAAATGCATGATAAATTAAATTTTTTTTTACATGTTGGACACTCAATACTAATTTCATCATCACTTAATGGTTCAAAACAAATAGGACATTCCTCTTTATTACACAACATAATATAAACAATAAAAATTTAAAATTGATCCTAAATGATTCTTTATATTATATGTATAAAAGATAAGTTTTGTACTATAAAGAATATAAAGAAACGTATATAAAGAAATTTTATATTATTATACAAATAATATAAAGAAAATTAATCCAGTTACATTATTTCAAAAAATAACAATAACATTTATAGTTGTTGTAATAATAATAATAATAATATTATGAAAAGTTCAAAAAATCAATCAAGATTAATTGATGATGAATGGAATGATTTTATTACTTATTCAAACAATAGTAATACGGTGGATGACGATGACGATGACGATTATTGCATTGATGCTGATACTGAAATGATTAAAGATAGTAATTTATCATGCATTGAAAATACAAATATAATTAATAAAGTATCTGATATTTATATTTCAACAAAAACAATTATTGCTTATTTGAATGTAGAAATAGATTTAAATACTGTTTTTTGGAAAATTCCAATAATTCCTTATTCATATCCAAAAGATGGTGTTATAAAAAAGCAAATGAAATTCAATTCATTATCTGAAGAAGAATTTAATAAAATGAAAGACAATCTAAAAAATGAAAATTATTACGAAGAACTTGTAATTACTAATATAATTAATCCTAATGGTCGAGTGAAATTTAAAGATATACGAAAAATTAGCATTGGTATTTCTAAAAAAGATTTAATTTCTTATAGGCGTAAAAAGAAGAGTGCATTTTATAATTGTTTTGTATTGATATTACGTATGTTTATGGATAATACATATAAAGAATATCATGTTAAATTATTTAATACAGGTAAATTAGAAATTCCTGGTATTCAAACAGAATATGCTTTTAAGGCAATATTAAATATGATAATAAAATTACTACAACCATTTTATGATAAACCAGTAGAATATGATTATAATAATATAGAAACAGTACTAATTAATTCTAATTTTAATTGCGGTTTTTATATTAATCGCGAAGTATTATTTGAGGTTTTAAATACTAAATATCATATTCAATCTATATACGATCCATGTTCTTATCCTGGAATTCAATGTAAATTTTATTACAATCCAGATGTAGATATTCAAACTGGTAGTCAAATATCAAAAGAAAATAAAAATCTATATAAAAATGTATGTGAAGTTTCGTTTATGATTTTTAGAACTGGGAGTGTTTTAATTGTAGGTAAATGCGATGAGAAAATATTAATGGTTATTTATGAATTTCTAAAAAAATTATTAGTAAAAGAATTCAACATTATTGGACAGAAATTTCATTATGATATTAATTCTGTTAGTGAAAAAAATAGTGATAAAATAAAAAAACGAAAAGTCATGAAAAAAACTATATATATGAATCAAAACATTGCATCAAATACTATTATTCATGACGATTATGAAGTTGACAATGATGAAATATACGAAACAGGTGGAGACGAATGTGATAATATTGTTTGTGAAAATTTGTAAATAAAAGTTAAAAAATGTAATAAAATGTAATAAAATGAATAAAAATATAATTAAAAACCAAATAATAATTTAAAGAGAACAAATAATTATATTTATAATTATATAAATATAAAAATGTCTGAACAAAATACTACTTCTGGTGGAAAGCCTGTTTCTACTTCTAATTATACATTACCATCTGATGTTACATTAAAACATGCATCTAAACTATCTATAGTAGAGGATAAACCTATTATGTTGGATTACTGGACTGCTAGTTTAGACAAAAAGGCTCTAATTGGAGTTAAAGAAACTGGTGAAAAATTGTTAGTTAAAAGTGAGGATGAATATACTAGTCCAATTGCTAAATTTTATAAAAGTGGTACTGAATATATTGTTATTACAGAGAATTCTATTTATTTAGTATCTTCTGAAATTCCTACTAGAAAAATATCATAAAATATATAATGAATATATAATGAATGTATAATGAATGTATAATGAATGTATAATGAATGTATAATGAATGTATAATGAATGTATTATTGTAATATTTTTTATTTTCTGGTTACTTTAGCTTCGTGGTTTATAAATTATATTATATCTTTATTGTAAAACATATAATATTATAATATATAAATGAGTTTTTGGTATTTTGATTATGGATTTTTATATAAAAATAAAGGACCTGCTGGTTGTAGAAAAAATCCATCCTATGGTGTAATTACTGGAATACCAGCAAATGTTAATAATAAATACGTATCTGGTGCTGGTGTTGGTGCTAATAATCGTTCTGTATATCGTGCTAAAAAACGACATGCTACTGTATGCACAGATACTAGAAAATGTGGATCGTTTGTTATGAATTTAGGTGAACATCCTACTAAATATGGAATGCAAAGTTCAGACGTGTATCCGAATATTACAATTGAACAATATAGAATTGCTAAAGAAAAAGCTAATCAACCAAATGCGTCAAAACAAACAATTTTAGGATATGATTTATATTCGGGTGTTTTATTAAATAATTATGCTTGATTTTTGGGTTGTTAGTTAGGGTTAGGGGTATAATTAGATTTAGAGTTAGGGTTGAGGTATAATAGACAAACATATGAAATATTTTGATTATTTTTCATATGTTTATAATTTATTTATGTTTTCTATGTCTACGTGATTTTCGTGTTTTTCGTGTTTTACGCTTTTTGTGTGTTTTACGTGACCTTCTCTTCTTGCTACGTAATGACCCTCCCTTTTCGTTCGTTAATTTATCTACATTATTAAATCTGGTTGTTAATGATACTGGACCATTTATTAGTGAAGTATTATCGTTGTTTCTATTTCCTATACCTATACCTTTTTTACTAAGGTCTTCTTCATCTTCGAGAATAGGAAATTGATTAAGTGGTTTTTTACTATTTTCACTTGTTAGATGTAGAGGTAGAGGTGTTACTCGTGAATTTATAGCACTTTGTGGGGTATATACTAAATTAGTAGTAGTAGTAGTAGTACTTTCATTATTACTCATATTGATTATACTATAAAATGATATAAAAATATAGATCACTAAATTATTTTCTTCAGTCCGACCTTTTAGTAAAATAAACAAAAATTAATTTTCTTTAAGTTAAAAAAATGATTTATTATTTACACCCTTTTTACATTTCAAACGCGGATTTATTTTGATGACAACTAATACACAAGACTTGTAAATTTTCAGAATCAGTTTTTCCACCTTTTGACCAAGGAATAATATGATCTCCTTGATAATTTTCTTTTGAATTTTTACAAATAGCACATACATCATTTTGTTCTTTTAATTTTGATTTTATTTGTGTTTTTGTAAATAATCTTTTATCATTATTTATTTCATACGAAGAATCAATTATCTTATCAATTAATAAAATTAATTTTTTTTGAAATATAGCATTCCTGGATTTGCATTCTAATATTTCTTGTATATCAACGCTTGTAATTTCCAATTTTAATTTTTCAATGATATCAATAATATGTCTATTAAATAATGCAATATTTGTATTAAACTTATATAATAAACGACTAATTATAAATTTATATGGTAAATAATATTTATTAAAACTCTTTTTTTCTTCACTAAAAAATTTATTATCTTTTAAAGTAGTTATTATTTTTTTTATCATAATAAGTTTATCATGAATGATGGCTTGATTATTCTTTAAATAATCAAGTACAGACGATTCGGTATTGCCAAGATTATCTTCATAATATTTATCGCGTAGTGAATTTACTGACGCCCAAGAATTCGGCATTTCATTTGATAAAACAATTATGTCAATTATCTCAGTTTGCAACTCACCCCTTTTGTCATCAATGTTAAAAAATAATTTTTTTAAATCATTTTTATAGATAGAAATAATATCAAAAAATCTTCCATATAAAACCTTATTAAATTCATAATCATTTAGTGTTCTACTTGACCTATTTAAAATTTCATATTGATCGCGACGTTTGGTGATGTCAGTTCTATAAGATGAATCTAATTGATTAAAAATAAAATTATAATTTCTTATTTTTTGTTGATCATCTGGAGACAATTCGTTAAAACTTTTTTTATCATAAATAGCACCTCGTGTTTCATCTGTAAAATATTTTGAATTTAATTTAAATTTATTATTTAGATAATCTAATGCGGTAGTCAATCTATGCATACCATCTAAAACTTCTTCACTATTTTCATCTGGATTATATATTGTCCAAATAGGATTCATTGCTCTTCCAATTAAAATAGTTTCTATAAATCTTGTTTTAAGTTTATCATCCCAAGCTTCATATTCTCTTTGAAAATCTGGATTTTTATTCATATAAACTTCGTTCATTGTAATAGCAAACTCTTTATTAGTTCTTAAATTAATGATAGACAGTGATACGGAACACATAGACTCTAATTATATAATTATTAGAGTCTAATTCTTTAAGTTGTTTATTTTATATAATAGGCATTTGAAATGGGAAAAAGTCAAAAACAACAAAAAAATTTACAAAACTTTTTTGGAAAATCAAAAAAAGGACATTTATTTTGTCCATTTTTAAGATACCAGAAAACTTTTCACGAAAAAACCGTTTTTTGTGAGCATAATTGAAATTTATGGTCAGGATGCAAAAAAAAATAATTTTCATTTTGTTACGATAATTTTTTTTATAAAATCATAATTAGTTTATTTTTAGGCGTAAAATTGTAAACATAATGTAAACAAAATGTTTACGGATAATAATATTACAAAAAATATTTATTTTGAATGTAAAAAATGTTACTTTATATGCAGTAAAAAGAATGATTGGACTAGACATATAAAAAGTAAAAAACATATAAAGTTTACAAATGTGGACGTTTTTACGCCAAATATCGTAACAAATTACGCCAAAAATATTATTTTACGCCAATGCATTTGTGGGAAAGATTTTAACAGCAGACAAAGTTTATATATGCATAAAAAAAGAAAAAATTATTCGTAAAATTGTGAAAGAAGTTGTAATAGATAAAGAATAAAAATAAATATTATATAGTTTTTCATTACAAACAAGATAATATATCATTTATTTAGTTGGTTTATTATATTTTGTACTTTTACGTGCTCTCTTTGTTTTGCGGTATTTTTTTGTTTTGCGTGAATGCTTTTTATTAGTTTTTCTTTTTTTATGTTTTTTATTGCCGCCACCAAATAGTCTTTGTTTTACAGTAGATAATTTACCACTATTAATATTATTATTATTTTCTTGATTATCGTAACCATCATCTTCATCATAAATTACAGATGATGGATTTTTTCTTTTTTCCGACTTTCTTTTATCACGTAAATCTTCAGATACTATTGTTGTTCCCTGTTTTTTTAATCTATCTACATTTGTATCATCCGTAATGCGCGTTATACATTCTATACCATTTATGTTACAAATCATAAATTCTGGATGAAATGTACCACCAAAATCAGTATTCATAGATTTTATAGCATAACCCTCATATCCATTACTACACAAATATTCTGATAATTTACGATCGTTTTCACTTATAGAATTTCTTATATTATTGCTATTGTTATGTCCATAATTTTCGCGTAAAATTTTTTGTATATTTTCAGGTGCGTTATTATAAATATTATTTCTTGTTGTTGTATCATCTAATGCAAGTAATTTATATTCGCGTGTAGTCCTAAAATGATAAATAATACCATATAAGTCTTCATATGAATTAATGTAAACATCATCCATATTATATTTACCAAAAAAATAATGTTTGTCATCATCAAGTATTATACGTTTATCATTTGTTTCTTTAAATTCTCTAGTAGCTTTAAATAAGTTATATCCAATTGGAATTTTATAATATTTAATTCCATTTTTATCAGTTTCAATTTTAAATTCTTCTGACATATTATATATAACAATATATTATTTTATATAATATGTATAGTGAAACAAAAACACCACTAACAATAGATTTAAATGCAATAGAAGAGGCTAATTGTTCACAATTTGTAACTCAAACTAATAAACAAAATAGAGGTGATGAAAAAAAAGAAAAATTAGTAAACTATCTAAATATTTATATAAGTGAGTTAAAAAATAATAATTATAGTAATGTAAATAATTTTATTTTATCAGCATTTTCATTTTTACAATGTTATAAACCTATCCGTAGTATTAATGAACAGGATACAAATCTTCGTAATGAAATAATAGACATAATTGAAAACGCGGACAAAACAAATTATTTTAATAATTTGCCTGAAGGAGAGATAAAAAATAAATTTTATGCTATGCAAAAAGGTATTCCAGATACATTAGGCTGTAGAAAATACAAGAAAAGTAAGAAAAATACTAGAAAAATCAGAAAAAGTAATAAAAAAAGCAGAAAATCAAGCAGAAAAACAGCAAAGAAATCTAGACGTAGATAAATGTGTCTTTATAACACTAAATTTATAACATAAATAATATAGTTTATGTTATAATTTGTAAAAATCGCAAAATGTAGGTAAAACGAGCTTTATAATTTAGGAAAACTTCCTTGTAATAACATACCACATTGTCCATCACCATTATTGAATTCTGGACCTAATCCTAATTTAATATATCCACCATCTCCCCATGATGTCCCCCAAGAATTTTTTACTAAATAATAATCTGGTCCATATCCAACTAATAAAACACCATGATCTAATTTACTTCCACATTGACCAGTAAAAATACCAGATTTATATAATTGAAATTCTCTTTGATCCGCTTCAATAGCAATTGAAATAGGTTGTTGATATAAAGCGGTCATCATTGCAACATCAGAATTAGGTTCAACATCAACAAAATCGACAACTTTACTATTTGCAACAGCATTACACGTTTTTTGACAAGTTCCACTAGTTTTTGTCACACCAGAAACGTAAGGATATTCTTGTTCAGTGCATAAACCACCATTTTTTCCAATCCATCTAAATGCATTATCCATAAGTCCGCCATTACATCCCATATCACGTCCACCATTTTTATAATTGTCACAATCAACCAGTTGTTGTTCAGAAAATTCAAGTAGTTCACCATATTTAATATAATATGCAGCTTCTAATGCACCAGTAGTTGAAAAACTCCAACATGATCCACATTGACCTTGATCTTTTACTTGCGTAACAGCTCCGTTTTCAACCCAATTTACACTTTCAGGTAAAGTAACTGACGCATCTAGTTGTTGTTTTTCTATTTTTTCAATGATTTCAAGACCGTTACGAATACTACTACGAATGTTTAAATTATTAGAAAAACCTAAATATTTTTTAAATTCTTCGACGTTCATACCAGAAAATTGATTGTGCCCTAAAATATATGTCAAATTTTTATTATTTATCTCTTCAATAAATTTATCATTGGAAATCCATGTTTTATAAACAGTTCCAAAATGATTATCACTTACAAATTTGATACTGTAATGTTCAACCCATTCTATAAATCGATTCATGAATTCAGCATTGGCGGTAGATACAAAAAAAAGAGTTAAAATAGTAAAAATGTTACAGATCATTTTATATTTATTATTTATTATTTATTATTTATTATTTATATACTTTTGTTTTACATATTATCTATCAAATAAATCTCTTGATTCTTTACGATCTATCAAAGTAATCATGTGATTGTTTACCATTTATCATATATACATGATATTCTTCTCCAAAACTATTTGTCATAATTCCAGATCCGTTCTTTTTACCGTATTTCCATTTACCAGTATATTTGGTATTACCAAAATGTAACGTTCCATTACAATTATCTACACGATCATTATGCCATGTACCACTACAATGATCATAATTAGGATATGTAAGAGTACCTTCACCATGTCTATTACCATCTTTCCATTCACCAATATATACAATACCATTAGCATATCTCATATTTCCAATACCATTTCTTTTACCATCTTTCCAATCACCACTATATACATTACCATTAGCATATGTCATAATTCCAACTCCATCTCTATTACCATCTTTAAAATTCCCTCTATATACATCACCATTAGCAAATGTATAAGTACCATGGCCATCAGGTAAATCATTATCATTTCTAGGACCTTCATAATATTCTTTGTCTTCTATACGTTCACCATCGAATGGAGGATTTCCACCGTACATAGTTGTTTTTTTCTGGGTCGTTTTCTTTTTTATTATTGATTTTTTTGATTTCGATTTTTTTATTTTTGATTTTGTTGTCATTTTCGACATTTTTGTCCTTTTTATGATTGACTTTTTCATCTTTCTTGTTTGTAACATGTATATATATAAATAAACATATTATTTAATACCCGTGAATATTTTACCTAAATTTTCAGAATAAATACGAATAAACTAATATTTAGGTATTATATTGGTGTAATAAACCCATAATAAAATTCCTACTATGCATTTTGCAATACAATCTAATATATTCATTGCAATGTTTTTAAAAGATTCATTTAATAAATAAACTAATCCATACATTGACCATACAACAATATAAATAATAAATAACAAGTATTTTGAAATACCCTTATTCAAAACCACATAATTTTTATAGATAATATAAAACAACATCACAAAAGGTATGAATCCACCAATGCATGCAACATTTTTGTTTAATATATTAATTTCACCTAAATATCCAATATATAACATTGCATAATTTAGAACAATGATTACTAAAAATGAAATTAAGTGAATTGTTTTTTTTGATTCTAATGATAAAACAATGCATAATGATAATAACATCATTGGTGTTGTAATAGACCAATCTATATAACGCAATTGTGTTATTTCACTCCAATTAATAGGAATATTTTTATGTTCATAGTTATTAATTTTATTGACAAATATAGAATAAAAATATCCGGCAACTAAAGAAATGCAAGTTTCTAGATTAAACAAATGACGAATAATAGGAGATTGTGTTCGTATTGCTTCAATAAATGTTATGAGAGATGTAGTTAGTAATAAAATATAAGTAATGGTAAACGATGTCTTAACATTAGAAAATTGTTTCGAATTTGCAGTAGGTGCAGTTTTTACAATATCAATAACGCTAGTACTATTACTTTTTTTATTATTTTCTTCTTGTGAAACTTGTTTAGAAGTCATTGTAATTAATACTACTATATATACTATCAATAATATAATTATTCGTAATATAATAACTATGTTCTACAATATTTCTAGTAATTTATTTATTTTATCAATAGGTAAATGATTAGGAAATTCAACAATAAAATGAATAATTAAATTTCCTTTTTTACCATTTCTCTCTAATCCCATACCAGGAATGGTTTTTTTATAGTTTGGTGTAATAATATTTCCTTGATTATTGTTTATAGTATAGTTTTTATCGTTAATATATTTAATATCAAAACTAAACCCACACAATGCTTCTTTGAGAGAAATAGGTTTTTCAAATAATAAATCTATTCCGTATCGTTGAAAATTTGTATTATTTTCAACATTAACATAAATTTTAAGATCACCTTTACATTGTTCATTTACAATATTACCTTTTCCTTCTAATACAATAATCTCTCCAGAATCGATGCCTTTTTCAATGGTTACGTAAATTGTTTCTTTTTCAAATACTTTAAGATCATTTTCCATAATCCATCTTTCAATATCAATAGGAATAGATGCTCCATTTAATACTTGATTCATGTCAATCGCAATGTTTTTAGTAATAGGTGCTGGTTTTTGAAAATGATTAACATTAATAGGTACGCCATTTCTAAAAATTTGAATGTTAGGCATACCCTGTCCCATATTCATATGCACAGCTCCAGGAAATCCCATCCCCATCCCCATTCCCATAGGTCCACCAAAAAAACGATTAATGATTTCATCTATATTATCAAATGATTCGTGTTGTGTTGCAAAACCATGACCACCCATCCCGTTCATCATATTCACGAATGGATTTTTTCTCATCATATCGTATTCTTTTCTTTTTGTAGGATTTCCTAATACTTCGTACGCTTCATTTATTTTATGAAATAATCCAACATTTTCGGTACTTCCATTATTTCTATCAGGATGATATTTGAGAGAAAGCTTTCTAAATGCTTGTTTAATTTCAGTTTCACTAGCAGTTTCTGAAATTCCTAATGTTTCGTAATGATTCTCCGAAGACATTTTTTTAAATATATAATAAATATGTAATAATATAAATAAATATAAATTTAAATGTTTTATTAGTAAATATAATAAATAATAAATAATAAATAATAAATAATAAATAATAAATAATAAATAATAAATAATAAAAAAATACTAAAACATATATTTACGAAAATGGATAATTCATTATTTATTAATAAATTTCAACCATTATATTTTGATGAATTTGAAATGGAAGAAACTATGAGGACAATGTTTTATGAATTAATAAAAATAGATAAATTAAATTTATTATTAATAGGAGATATGGGTTCAGGTAAATCATCTATATTAAATGCATTAGTTAAAGAATATTATAAAGAATATGAATATAGTCAATACAATGATAATGTGTTGTATTTGAATAGCTTAAAAGAACAGGGTATAAATTATTATCGAAATGATGTAAAAATATTTTGTCAAACATCATCTATAATAAAAAATAAAAAAAAAATAGTAATATTTGATGACATTGATTTGATAAATGAACAATGTCAACAAATATTCAGAAACTCCATAGATAAGTATAGTCATAATGTTCATTTTATAGCATCATGTAGTAATATGCAAAAAGTAATAGAAAGTATACAATCCCGTTTTATAATTGTTAAAATAAAACAAATGGAGCGTGAAAATTTGATAAAAATAATAGAAAAAATAAAACAAATAGAAAATATAAAAATATCACCAGAAGCAGAGGAATTTGTATTAAACGTATCCAATAATACAGTAAAAATATTAATAAACTACATGGAAAAATTCAAATTATATAATGATTATATAACATTGGATTTGGCAATGCAAATGTGTACAAATATAAGTTTTATATCTTTTGATGAATATATTATAAGTTTAAAACAAAATAAATTAAATTATGCAATAGCAATATTATATGGGATTTATGATAAGGGGTATTCAATAATGGATATATTAGACAATTTTTTTTTATATGTAAAAATATCATCTTTTATTAGTGAATATGAAAAATATATCATTATTCCCTATATTTGTAAATATATAACAGTCTTTCATAATATTCATGAAGAAGAGATAGAATTGGCTTTATTTACTAATAATATATTTGGCATTTTTACAAATAAAAATGGAATAATGGAATAATGGAATAATGGAATAATGGAATAATTTATTTATGTAATTTTTTGTATATAAAATAACTAGTAAATGATGATATTAATGATATAGGTATAGTATTAAATGATTGATTTGATATTCTATTTACAACTATAGCACTAGTTGTTGGTGCGTCTAACATAGGACTTAAAAATGCAATCATTCCTATATACATAAAATTTTCAATCGGTATTGTTATGTATTTGTCAGAATAAATTGACATTAACATTTTATAAAATACATTACCTAAACCACTACCAATTGTCATAGATGGAATAATAATACCTCCAGATAATCCACTACCAAATGAAATAATACAATTAATTATTTTTCCAACGACATTTTTATAATTGAACGATTCTGAATTGTTATTATTATCTATGATTGATGCGTTTTTGAATCCTTCATTTATTACATATTCACTTGTTCCAGTAATGAACAATCCACAATATTCAATCATAAAAGCTAATAAAAATCCAAATAGTACAACAAAAATATCCTTGTACTTGTTGTTATTTAAAATATTGTAAATCGACATAAATGACGTAAAAAATACATGACATAACACACCAATAATAATAGATAAAATAATAATAAATATTACATTAGTTGTGTTATAATAATCAAAATGTATTTTTTTGATGTCAAGTATAGGATTTCTATTTTTTATAGAATAATGAATGAATACTACGAATAATAATAATATAATAATGTTATAATTGTAAAGAATAGATGAATGATTGATAATCATTTTTTCAAATATAAATACAATAGTAGACACTATTGAAGTAAAAGCAGCATCAAACCCTATAGTATAACCAAGATAAATAAGCAATTCTGTATTCACGTTATTAAGATTTAATATTTTTTTGAATTTAAAATATAAATATAGCATTAAACATATAGATATATAAATCATTATACCTTCACTACCTAACCCACTACCTGAAATTGTTGCAAGTAATGAAAATATAATAGTAGCAAAAATAGTAGTGAAACTCATAAAAGGTGTTGGTTCATTGTATTCGTTTCTAGTTGTCGTAACACTATTCAACATGGATTTTATATATGATCCATAGTACCCATTTGTCAATTTAAATAATGATGATTTGGAAGCAATGAAAAATAAAATAGTAACATATAAATAAAGAAAATATGGATATTTTTCTATATAAGTTTTTATATATGTTTTTGACATTTCAAATACACCATCATAATAATCTCTATAATAAGAATTAAATTTTGTAACTATTATGCAAATTATTAATAAAACTATTAATGTTTTTATCATTATTATGTGTATTTTTCTAAAATATAGTATATCAATATATTATATATTGATATATTATATATTGATATATAATATATAACAATGTCATTACAAATATTTAAAGAAAAGCTTCCACCTGATAAATTATTTAATTTATTAAATGAATTATGCGTTAAAACTGAAAAATATTATATATTTAATATGATTTCATATAAGAAAGGCACATTTACAGAAAAAATAAATGATTTTTTGAATACATGCAAACCCTATTATTTTACTTCGAAACAAAAATATTTAGAGAGAAAAATTACATATAATAATTTTATGACAATTGTTCGTCAAATATGTAATTTGAATAATATATTCTATACGTCAAAAATTAAATATAATAAATCATTATATGAAATTGAATATTATATTTATTTTTAGACATTATAGCGCGAGTGTGAGTGAATGTAAGATGCATTTGTGTAAAAAAATAATAAAAAAAATATTTTTATAACCTATAAAATGGATATTTCATATGAGAAAAATTATAATAATTTTTTATGCAATAGTATTCATTTGGAAAATATAAGTTTCATTCCATTAATTGTTCTATTAAATAATATAAACGTATCATCATCTAATGAACCTGAAGAATATTGTAAACAAATAAAAGAATTATGTGAATTACTACCTCAACATATAAAAACAGAATTAGATAATTTTGTAATTGGTAGTAATTGTCACGAGCAACAGCAAGGATTTATATTATTTACACCTTTGGACATATTAAATGATTTTAATTATGATACGCCATCTAATAATAATTGCAAAGTTGGAGAGAAAACACTATTAGCAAAAATACAGTCTGTTTTAATGAGTTATATTTCATCTATAGTTTCCTATGAAGCAGAAGGATATGGCAGAATATTCCAAGACATTATACCTGATATTCGAATGGAGAATCAACAATCAAGTGTTGGTAGTAGCAAAGAATTGGAAATTCATACCGAGCAGGCATTTTCAAAAATAAAACCTGATTTTTTATCTTTGGCATGTATTCGCGGAGATGATTGTGCTTATACTTATATCTTACCAGTTCAAAGTATTATCTCTAATTTGAATGAAAAAGAAAACGAATTATTACGAAAACCATTATGGAAGATAGGAGTAGATTATTCATTCAAATTATATGGCAATGAATTTGTAGAAGGAAATTTAAGAGGTCCAATTCCAATTATAACTGGTACACATGAAGAACCAATATTGGTTTTTGATCAAGATTTAATGATCGGGATAAATGATGAAGCAAACCAAATTATCAAAAAAATAACTGAAATTTATTATAATCATAGGATTCAACATTGCCTGCAACCTGGTGAAATCATGATAATCGACAATCGAAAAGTTGTGCATGGCAGGTCACAGTTTAAACCATATTACAATGGTAAAGACCGTTTTTTAGTCAGATGTTTTGGTATGTTGGAAGACAATTTTCATAAAACATCTTATGCTCGTAACAATAATAAATTAATGTTTAATGCAATATATAGTTAAATATCACTAGTCAAAAAATAATGTACATATCAAAGTAAACACATTATTTTTTATCGAAAATTTACGAACCCGAACCTGATCCCTAGTCCTAAAAATCAGGATAATCAGAATTAGGAATCAATGCAGTATTTTGCCCACCACCTAATGGAGGCATACCATACAAACCATTTCCATGTAACAACGGTGTATACCACCATTTTTTTATCATTTTTTCATGTGATTTATTACCATCTCCACTGCAACCTGTAGTATTATCAAAACCTTCAGCAGTGAATTCTTTTTTATAAGGTGCATTTGCTAGTAAAATATATTTACCTATAATCGTATCAGATGTTACTACTTGTTCAGGAGATAAACGTGCAAACCATTCATAATTTGTTCTATTTAAAATTTCATTTGCAGGTATTAAAATACCATATGCATTTTCGTATAATTTAATATAATTTTGTCCCATTAAAACATCAATAGTAATAGGATCATCATTCATATCTTTAACACCAATTTCTACCGCTGGTATAAGATTGATTTCATTATTTTTAATTTTAAGTGAACACCATTTATCAAATTTACCTAAAAATATGGATTCTGAAGTAAAATCAGATGATATTGTTCTCTCCATGAACTCTAATAAACTTTTCATAACAGGATTATTTTTCTGTGAACCCATAAAACTAATATCCGGATAATAAGTAAAGTCTACTGATGAACTTTTACGATTTATGGTTTCACATACAAACATCTTATTTCCGTTGGTTCCTTTTTGATACATATCAATTAAATTTTTCATGCAAAGAAAAGAAGGTGGCACTACCATTCCTCCATATAAATATATCAATTTTGTCATTGCTAAATCACGTATTTTATTAGATATTGGATAGGAAACTGAATTCATATTTATATTCCATCCTGGTATTAATTTCGAGAAGGAATTGTCATCTACTAAACATACGTGGAAATTATCTTTGCAATGTTGAATTATACTTTTCACTGTTAAATATAAATATGGTTGATTTAATTCATAACTACTACGGGAACCAAAACTAATCCATTTTCTAGAGTTATATTGATACTCTATTGGAATCCATATAATTGGTTTTTTATCATCTTTTAAAAAATTATTGTTGTTTTTGTCTTCTTTGGAGAGAAGATATTTTTGAATCATTTTTCCGTCACTTTCCAAATCGTCATATTTAAGTTTATCAACATAACGTTTGTATAAAAAATTGGCTAGAAGAAATAATAAAATTAATATAATTAAATTTGTGTAATTTATTTTTTTAAAATTGAATTTCATCTATAATGTATATATTATTATAATATAATTAATAATAATATATTTTATAATATATTTTACAAATATTCAAACATTTACACATTTACACATTCAAACTAATGAATCGAGATTTCAATTGGTAATCTTCATAATATGACTCCAAAAAGCTTTGTTTTTTTGTTTTGATTCTTCCACTTGTTTAGCTAAATTATATGCTAATTTAGTTCCTTCCTTTTCTTCCATTTTCGATTTGTTTATTAAATATTCTCTCGCTTGTACTTCCGATAATGGTACGGTGTTTTGTTCTTGCGTTTGCCTGAAATGTTGTATTTCATTTATAGTATTGAATTTTTGTCTGTTTTTAAAATCATCATGCGTAACAGGAATAACAGTTTCTGTATGTGCTTGTTTTAAATCTTGATATGGTAATGCGCTAAATAAATCAGATGAATAATATTCAGGTGCATCTGTTGATAATGACGTAGATTGAATTGTATTGTTTTGATAAAAATCATGTACAGCATTATCATCGTATTTAATAAGAGAACGCATTTGTGCTTTTTTATTTTCAATGTGTTGCGTCATTTCAGATAAAGAAAGTTGTTTGTTCGGATCCATTAGATCATTGTCGTCTTCATTCGATTTTAACCAATCTCCGTATCCTTTTGAATCAGACTCGGAGAGAAGCTTGTTATTTTCAAAATGTTTGTTGAACCATTTGTTAAATTGTTTAGATGATTGTAATTTTTTGTTTTTTTCAAAAAAACTGTGTAGCGTGTGTTTTTTTGATTCATCGTCTATTTCTTCTTCTGTACTAGTAACATTTTCATAGGATGCATCTTCGATTTTTTGGGTTTGTGATTTTTTTTTGAATTCATAGATAGAATACAATGTTTTATAGGCTTTTGAAAAAAATAAGAAATATTTAGAATCCTATTTTGATTTATCTGGATGCATTTTTAAAACCATTTTTTTTGCGTCTTTCATATCTGCTTCGTCAAAATCAGACGACAATCTGAACAATTGCAAAATATCATCGAGAGAATAATTATCGATATTTAAATCTAAATTGTAACTCATGATTATGTATATGACTATATAAATAAAATATTTATTATTTATATAGATATTTTATTTAATGTTTAAAAGTTTAGAATTAAAAAAAAAACTAGATGGTCTACAAAAATATTGTGAAGAAATATTGAATGATAAAAAGATTACAGATGATACAAAAATTTCAAAAATTTTAAATATATTAACTAATAATAAAAAATTATTAGCGGAAGAAAATAGTGACAAAAATACATTTATTCATTCTATGGCACGTGCTATTGATGGTGACACTAATAAAATACCTGGAGATGGGTTTGAATCCAAATGTTATAATTTTAATGATAAAATAATATTTAATTTAATACCAACCGGTTATACTAGAGAAACAGCATATAAAATTAAGCAATTATTTATAAAAAATGCAACACCCATACAAAAACTCCAATTTATAGATATTATTAAAGATGCTTATGAAAAAAAAAATAAATTTAAGCAAACACCTAAATATTTTGCAGAAAAATGTGATAATGATTTTTATACATTTATGAATTATACTGATAATGGTGATGATAATACAACTACGGATACAATTAAGAATACGAATACAACTACGAATACAACTACGAATATAAATACAACTACGAAAGATGAAATAAATAAAAATAAAATAATAAATAGAATTAAAGAACATGAAAATGACGACGCCAATAGAATTGGAGATGAATATGAAGAAGCGTATGAAAAAAGTTTAGAAAATTTACAACATCGTAAAGAAAATCCAACAAGTTTAGAATACAAATTCAATAACCCAGTTGCAAAAAAAATATATGATAATAATAATAATAATATTTTTGGTGGCTCTGGAAAAAGAAAATCACGAAAAATACGCAAATCCCGTAAACCTATAAATATTAGTAAATCTAGAAAGAGACTCAAATCCCGTAAATCCCGTAAATCAAATAAACACGGACGCTCCAACTGGAAGTAATTCTTCCGATTATTTATTATAATAAATAACTAATATATAACTAATATATAACTAATAAATTATTATTTATATATATGGATAAATCATTAGTAGGAATAGAATTACAGAATCGTGCAGATTTTAATAATAATAATAATAATAATAATAATAATAATAATAATACACAGAGTGTTATTAATAGAAATGAAAATATATGTAAAATAAATACCAACATAAAATATGATTTTTCTACATCTTCAGAATTTAACAATAAATGGAAAGAAAAAAATAAGGAATTATACGAATATTTAAATAAGAAATTTGAAAATAAAGATGACATATTGTATTTATATGTAAAAAGTATGTGCTATTATGAGAATGTCAATGATTGTAACATATGGAATGAATGTTTAGAAAATTATTTATCTAAAAGAAATTTAAATGATACACCTAAAAACGAAGATAAAGATAAAAACGAAGATATACAGTTACAATACTTGTTTATTAGTGATATTTTTACGTCAGAATTAGATAATAGAAATATGGATAGGTCAAAAAAAATATTGGAAGGTTTAGGTTTAAATAATGAACACACCAAACAATGTTTTATAGAATCTTTAAAACCATTTATACATGATTTGGCTAAAAATCTTGGTATATTTACAAGTGATATTATTATCGAGAGTTTCGATAAGTATTTAAAGTCGTTTAAGGATAAACTTGATAATTTTAACACAATTTTTCAAGAAATAAATAGAGAGAAAAATGTTTATAATCTAAATAAAAGAGGTAATCCTATAGAGATAATAAAAAAATTTAGAAATTTTCAAACTTTATCAATATGGAGCAATCGTATAATTAATTTTGAGACAGGTATGAAACATAATAAAGACAGGTGGATTATTTTTATTAATTTAGCAAATATAGTATTAAATAACATATTAAATAATTCGTATGGTTTAAATGAAACATTTAATAATGGAGGGTCCAGTGGAGATATTGTATTAAATAAATACAAAAAACGTACTAAAAAACATAGTAAAAAACATAGTAAAAAACGTAGTAAAAAACGAAAACTCCACAAATCCCGTAAATCCCGTAAATCCCGTAAATTAAACAGGAGGTAATTTCGCCAAATAATTACCGCATCGTTTAAAAAATGCATCTAATGCAACTGGCTCAATTCCCGTAACAGAATCATCTGGAATAAATGTTTCATTCCCTTTAATAAAACACATCATTACTGGAATTCCATTGACCATTTTCTTACTTTTGAAGAATCCATAAAGATCAAAACTTTCATCGACATCAACGTCTGCACAAATCACATTATCTGGAGATGTTCCGAAAAATGCATCAACAACGTGTTTAATTTTTTTACATGGTCCACACCATGTAGCACCGAATTTAATAATAACTAATCCAGGATTTACCTTTAAAAGATTAAAGAAATCTTCGCGTGTTTCAAAACAAGAAATAATTTTTTTGTTGGATACGGACATTATTTATTTTTTGGTTAATTCTAACAGTAGTTTCTATAAAATATAAACAATATTATTTTTATATTTTATTTTTGATATATATTATTTTTTAGTGTGATTATTTCTTCTCTTTTTTGGATTGTTTGATTTTCTTTGATTTTTTCGATTTTTTCGATTTTTTGTTTTTTTTAGAAGTTCGTTTATTTGCTCTTTTATATTTTTTTGTTTTGTATTTTCTTCTTCTATGTCCACCTTCGTTAATATCGTTTATATCGTTATTATTGTTATTATCTGTTTTAACAGGTGTACCAGTAGGTGAGTCTATAGGTTGAGATTGTTGGGTTGAGCAAATTGTTGGTAGTGAACTAGTTTGCGATGATGATACATTTTGTTCGCACGATGGAAATTTAAAATTCCCATTTAGATTCGTTGCAACTTTTTGTAAAGATTCACTATTCATACTTAAGTTTTGTGGAAATGTTGAATTTGATTTTATTGATTTAACTATTGAATCACTTACGGTATTAACTGTTGTATTACTTGCATAACTGGCATTACTTGCATTTGCAGTAATAGCTTTGTTGTCATCAAATAGTGAAGAAATGTTACAAAGAATATCATATAATACAACTTTTATATTTTCTATAGTAGCAGGATTAGTAATATAATTAATGGTGTCAATGTTAGTGTATAAATAAACAACAATTGATGGTAAAAGTATATATTTTTTAAGAGTACCAGTTATATTTAATGAGCTATTAATAATTGTAACAAAATGATATAATATATTATAAATCCATGAATGTGCAGTAAAACCTGCTTCTATTGCTCCAGCAATAACTGTTACAGATAAACATTCACATAAAAATATATAATTGTTAAGTATAGTATCTTTTAGATGACCGTTAATACCTAAACATTCTAGAACAGTGTTAAAATATTGAATATAATAATAATTACGAAAGTTGTCTCTTATATTTTTTATAGCTCTTTGTAATGGTGGGTCTGGTTCAATAGTAGCAATTTTTGCTATTAACTCGTCAATATTTAATTTTAATCTTTTTCTTTGTGTAGCATTTTCATTTTCTTCTACTAACTCGTCTTTATTAGAACTATTATATTGCTTTATTTTTGCTATAATTGCTCGTTTAAATTCTAATTTTAATTGTTCTGTATCACTTAACTGAGTTATATCTGTTGTCTGTAGTTTTTCTAAAAAATCTTTATTAATATATAATGATTTTTGATTGATGTTTACTACATTATATATTCTTTCTATAGACATTTTTTTTATGATAATATTATCATCAATAGTTGATTGGACGTCAATAGTGTCAATAACTTCTGTAGATAGTAATTGATTAACTTGTCTTATTACATAAATATCTGAATCAACCTCACTATTAGAATTTTCTTTAAAAATACGTATTTGTACACCTCGTTTTAATTTAAGTTTTTCTATTTCTTCATTATTCTTGAATATAATTTCATCAGGCAAGTCATGACATTGATTTAAATATTTGTTTACACCGCTACTTTCATCACTACCTTGACTATCACTATCACTACTTTTTTTTTGGTTGCCAAATAACCCAAAAATAGCATCCATAATATATTTTATTATTTATATATAAAATAACCAGATATAATAATTTTATTTTATTTTATTTTATTTTTCCAATAAATATTCATTGACAATTTGTTCTAATTCATCTATTGATATTTCTGGGAGTTGTACATGTGATTCCCAAAAATATCTACAAAATGCCCAAATAAAATCGCATTCTGCACTATACCAATCCTCATGATTGTATTTTTTTAAAATCTTATCTAATAATTTTTCAGGTAATAACGATAAACTAGGTTTGGGTAAAACATAACAAAGTTGTACTAAAGGCGATACGGGATTACTAATTTTATCATTTCCACAAAAATACTCTCTTTCAAAATAAGGCACGTAGTGAATTAAATCTTCCAATAAAGGAGGATAATGATATTTATAACACCATCTCCAATTTGGACAACCACTTGTATAATATTTCATCGTCCATTCTAAACCACTTAAATAGTTTTCACAAATTTCTTTTTTAAATATTTCCATTTTTTCTAAATTATTCACATCAACACCAAATAATCCGTGATAGTAACGGTTTTGCCAACCGTCTTTATACGGATTAATATATTTCTCTAATTCACGTTCATACGTAGGTATAGCCTCGAATTTCGTAAACATTTGTTCTGGCGTATCCGTTGGATAGTAATAATTAGCCTTTTTATCACGAAATTTCATTTCCTCCTTAAAAAACGCGGTTTCATTTTTTGCTAAAAAATCAACAAGTGTTCGCACGTTTTTCCAAATAATTTGTTTCCCATCCGTTAGATATTGATTTTCTTTAATGCATTGACCGTCTTCACCCACCTTAAATGTAGCTTTATATGCATTGATCATTTTATGTATTCCACCTGTTCGAATATTAATAGCAGGAAAATGTGGCATAAAATCATTTCCTAAAAAGAAACAAATAAAAATATAATCATAAACAATATTTACATTATGTCTAGAAATATCACTGGTACTGGTATTCACTCGTGTCATGTCCTCCATTTCGTTTCGTATTCGTTCTACTAACAATGGAATATCCAATACATAGGTTTTGTCAGGTTGCAATGATCTATCAATCGACTGAATAAAATGAGGTGTTTCTCTAAATAAATAAATATTTGGACACACTGGTAAATGATTAATAGAAAGCATTATTAAATCCGCATCTAAACCATATATAATAGTTTTGGTTTTTTCATTATGTAATTCTGGATTCTCTCGAATAAACGCAAATAATTTATGTTCACCCTCACCATATTCATTACTAGTAGATATGTGAATTTTAATATCGCTGATACTATTTCTATTTCCGTATTTTTTACTAGTAAAATGATTCTTTATATCAGTATTTAATTTATTCATAAATACAGTTCCAGGTGTAATAGCTGTAGTATTCCAACTATCCGCTTTATTTAAATTCATTATGGTTTGAGTAATGTCAGTTTGATACCAAGATTTATACCGCCTTTCTCTCTGTTGTTCCAATTTAGCTAATGGAGCAACACCATCAAATGCAATAAACACACTGTTTGTAGGTCGAATAACAGATATGTATTCTTCAATTTTAGAAATCACTTTAGAAATAATAATTTCACTAGAGTCACTAGTAATTTCTGAAAACTTTGTAGTGTGAACCGCATCATAAATAATGGAATTAGAATCCAAATATAAATTATTAACAATAAATTCGGGATCATCTTCACATATAGTTTCTTTTTTTTCATTCGTAAATAGACGAATGATTTCAGGATGATTTTTTACAATATAAGAAAAATAGCTAGGAATTCCCATATATAAAATATTATTACGTAAATGTGTTTATACTGTTTATGTATTATCATAAACGAATTCATTACACCGACCGGAAAATTAGTGTAAAGCTTTATATTGTTTTAGTAAGATAATATATAAAATTAAGATATTTTTATAATATATAATATAATATAAAATCAAAAAATTGGTGTGTTATTATGTCTGATATAAAAAAAACAAAACATAAAGTAAAAATAAAGCATAATGATATAAGTAATGAAGAAAAATTACAAATCCAAATACCTTTACACGGTGCAACCACAATAACATCAAATACTAGTACCAACACAAGTAGTTATGCAGATAAAATTCAATTCATAGAGAGAAAAAAACAATTTTTCGAGTCAGTGCTTCAAAAAACAGCAATTCATTTACAAAAACAAAAACATAATGATATAATTTCAATAGAAGAATATAATAAATATATAAATAATTTATATGATGTAAATAAAAAGATTAAAAAAATAAAATTAGAATGCAATAAATGTGAATCCGATTATGATGATGACATAGATTTACTACAAAATATAAACAATGACATTTCTTTTATATTAAAAGAAAATGGTACAGAATCGTTAGAAGATTTGATAAAAATATGTTGGGGTGTAAACAACATGATATTCCAGAATAATAAAGATGTGCAAATTTATGAATTATTAAAAGATTATTTTCATCCAGTTAATTATAAAATAAAACAGTTACAATTATATACAGCACCACAAAATTCATCTGGTTCATCTGGTTCATCTGGTTCATCTGGTTCATCTGGATCATTATTATCATTATTAACACAACCGTCTACACCCACTAATAACCAAACAAAAACGGATGAAACGAATAAGATACAAATCAATTGCACTGACATAGATATAAATTCATATACAAATAATAAATCTTTTTTTATGAAGGTATTTGGTATACAATTTGAAATAAGCAATACTCGTAAAAAGATAATAATAACGGGTTTTTTAGATAATATAATTTTTGATTTACTGACTAATAGTTATATAAATAATAAACATAATGACATGTTAAAAAATGTCCCAAAAAGTAAAGAATTTAAAAAACAATCATTTCATAATTTTATAGATTCATTGATATTAAAAGATTATTTAATATATAATATTACAGAAATATACAATAAATATATAGGTTATATTAGTCAATATAATTTAATAAAACAACAATCTATATCAGCACTAATAAAGGATTTTTTAAAATATGATTTGTATTCAAAAAGAATAATATTAATGCAATTGTTGATTAAATCGACGAAAGATGATAATAATATTTCTAATTTGGCTTGTATGTTATATGATATTCTCTCTCTAGAAGTTCCAATGAATACAAATATAAACGAAAAAATAGCATCAAAAGAACAATTTCAATTGTATGAAAGCTTTCCACGTGCAATGCAACATTTTTTTAACGAAGCAATGATAAATGCAGTAAAAAATATAAATTCATTATTAAAGGTCGATATAAATAAAATTCCATTAGAACAACAAATAACTTTAATGAAAGTAAATGATAATGTAAAGGAGAAAGCAATGACAAAGTGGAGAGAAATAAAAACAAAATCGGATGAATCGGCTACAAAAGCAAGGCAATATTTGGAAGGTCTATTGAAAATTCCATTTGGTATATATAAACGAGAACCAATATTCAATGTTATAAGTATAATAAAAGAACAATATAATGCATTAGTATATAATATATCAACATATAATAAAGAACATAATTATTGTATAGTATATGATAATTTAGATGGAAAACATAGAACAAATATAATAGAAATAAATAATAATGTAAAAGAATGGAAACATATAATATCTACAAATATTTATGGTAAAAATCAATCTGAAACATCATTTAATTTTGATATACATAAAAAATATATATTAGAAATTTTAATAAATAAGAATGGAACAAAAAAACAATACGAAAAGTGTATTGAAAAAATAATAAAATTCATTAAATTCAACATAATGTTTAAGGACATTTCAAGTTATAAAAAAATAATTAATAATATTAATTTATCTCCAAAATCAATAACAAAAGTTTTTCTTAAAAATCAATTAATAGAATTTATAAAAGAACTGTTTGATTATCATGAAACTGCATTATTAATGGATTCAAATTACAATTCAAAAACAAATATTTTGGTTTTTGTTTCCGATATTTTTATGCAACTTGGTTTAGATTTAAATAATATAATGAATTCTCATTTATCCTATGATAAAAAAAATAATAAATGTGATTTAAATAATGAAAAAGAACACGATACGATAGTTATGAATATAGAAGATGCCATAAATATTGATAATTCTAATGATTCTAATGATTTTAATGATTCTAATGATTCTAATGATTCTAATCATATAAACAAAGATAGTTGGGATAATAAAGAATATATAATAAGTCAATGTGATGTTATTGAAAATAAATTTAACGAAATATCGATATATTTTTCTGATGTAAAAAAAACACTAGATGAATCAATTTATGGTCATGATAATGCAAAGCGTCAAATAGAGAGAATAATTGGACAATGGATGAATGGAACAAATGAAGGTTATTGTTTTGGTTTTGAAGGTTCTCCAGGAATAGGTAAAACATCAATGGCTAAAAAAGGATTGGCCAATTGTTTAAAAGATGCAAATGGAGTTTCAAGACCATTCGCGATGATACAGATTGGTGGAGACAGTAATGGTAGTACATTACACGGTCATAATTATACATATTTAGGATCAACATGGGGTAGTATAGTTCAAATATTGATGGATAAACAATGTATGAATCCTATAATATTTATTGATGAAGTAGATAAAATAAGTAAAACAGAACATGGTAAAGAATTGATTGGTATATTAACACATCTATTAGATCCAGCACAAAATGATAGTTTTCAAGACAAGTATTTTAATGGTATAGATTTAGATTTATCAAAAGCATTGTTTATTGTTTCATATAATGATACAGAATTAATTGATAGAATTTTATTGGATCGAATTCACAGAATTAAATTTGATAATTTATACGTAAAAGATAAATTGATAATAGCAAAGAATTATTTATTACCAGAAATATACAAAAAAATTGGGTTAGAAGGAATGATAGAAATATCAGATGATACAATATTATATATAATAGAACATTATACGAATGAAAGTGGTGTAAGAAAATTAAAAGAACGGTTATATGAAATAATAAGTGAAATTAATTTATTAATATTAAAAAATACAGGGACAAATATTTTAACAATACCATATAATGTCACATTGAATGATGTGAAAACTAAATTTTTTAACAATTTGAATGAAATAAAACATATAGAAATACATAAGTGTAACCAGATAGGACATATAAATGGATTATGGGCGAATGCGTATGGTCACGGTGGAATATTACACATTCAATGCAATTATTATCCAACAAATACATTTTTAGGCTTAAAATTAACTGGTATGCAAGGCGATGTTATGAAAGAAAGTATGAATGTAGCTCAAACAGTAGCATGGAATTTGACTAATCATAAAATCCAAAAAAAAATAATGAAGAATTATAATAATTCTTTAACTGGTATATACGGTATTCACATACATTGTCCTGAAGGTGCTACACCAAAAGATGGTCCATCCGCAGGTGGTGCAATCACAACCGTGTTGTACAGTTTATTGAATAATGTAAAGATTAAAAATACAATAGCAATAACGGGAGAAATTTCGTTACATGGACTAATTACAAAAATAGGTGGATTAGACTTGAAAATATTGGGCGGTATAAGAGCCCATGTTAGAGAATTTTTATTTCCCGGAGAGAATGAAAAAGATTTTAATTTATTTATTGAAAAACAGTCTAAACAATTTTCAATTGAATTAATTGAATCTGGTAAGACTGAAACAGAAAACAGTGTTGTTTATAAAAAATATAAGATAATGGATACGGAAATCATGTTTTATATAGTAAATAATATAATGGAAATATTTGATTTGGTGTTTGATGTTTGATGTTTGACCCGTAATTAGAGAGAATATTCAATATATTGAATTGTAGGTGACAGTATTTGTTCTATATTTGTTCTATATTTGTTCTTTATCTATGATTACTTTTTTGGCTATTTTTCGAATAATTTTTTCCTTGTTTTTCTCTCCGTTTGCATGAATACCACCACCCATTGTTTCCATGATTATTTTGTTGTATTCATCTGATTTTTTTGATTCGGGATTCATACATTCGGGATATTTATTTTCATATTCTGGTAATAATTGTAGATTTTTTGAAATAACACTACCTATAATGCTCTTGATATGTTTTTTATCTTCTTGTTCTTTCTGCCATTCATCATCCTCTTTTACATATACAGTTTCTCTCTTCTTATCTGTGCAATGCATTGGTCGTTTCTCTACTTCTAATGCATTCAAGTTTTTTATGATTATATTAGAAACACCATCCACATAACCTAACTTTCCCATGTTCTCTAAATCAGAGAGCTGGAGAGAAATATTCTCAATAAATTCGGATAGATTCATCGCATCTTTGCATGTTTCATTCAAAAACACCTGCAAATTGAAAGTCGTATTAGTATTATTATTATTACAATTAGTAAGTATAGTATTATTATTTACAGATGGTTGTATATTTTTACAAATATCCAACACTTGTTTTTGCAATTCAACGTTCTGTTTTTGTAATTCATGATTGCTTTTAACAATATCTAAAACAATATATTTTAAATCATTATTGTCTATACATGACGTATTATTCGTAACAATATTTTCGTTGTTATACATTTTGTTACTTATATAGTTGTGACATTTATTTTGGTGTTTCCAAAATCCAGAATGAGTGCTATATTTTTTACCGCATATGCATGTGTATGTTTTTTTATGTTTTTTTGACTTCCAATTGTTTCCATCCGCATTGGATAGATGTTTTGGCCTTAAATTATGTCTATCAAAATCACTTTTCAAAGAGCATATAAAGTCACATTTTTCGCAGTAAAATTTTGGTATGTTTTTTATGTTTTTTTTTGTTTCCATTACTTCCTAAATTGGAAGTATAAAAAAACATACCTTTTTGTACGAATTCATTTTTTCAAAAAAATTATCGTAACAAAATGAAAATTATTTTTTTTGCGCCCTTACGCTAATTTTCAATTATGGTCACAAAACACGTTTTTTTCGGCAAAACTTTTCTAGCTTTTGAAAAATGGACATTTTTTTTGTCCATTTTTTGATTTTCCAAAAAAGTTTTGAAATTTTTTTTGTTGTTTTTATATAATAAATCGCCTTTTTAACTTAAAGAAACGGGGGGTCCCGACCCTGAAATAGAATAAATCGCCTTTTTAACTTAAAGAAACGGGGGTCCCGATCCTGAAATAGAATAAATCGACTTTTTAACTTAAAGAAACGGGGGTCCCGATCCTGAAATAGAATAAATCGACTTTTTAACTTAAAGAAAC
>Ga0114968_10000357_pt1 | contig 33786 bp, 30 predicted proteins | sample M_130807_EF_Meta_FD_87020 | JGI IMG/M metagenome (GOLD analysis project Ga0114968, IMG submission 87020) | Freshwater microbial communities from Lake Montjoie, Canada to study carbon cycling - M_130807_EF_MetaG | ecosystem: Environmental > Aquatic > Freshwater > Lake | place: Lake Montjoie... | reverse complement strand
GAGCCGTCGTAGACTACGACGTTGATAGGACGGGTGTGGAAGCGTGGTAACACGTTAAGCTTACCGTTACTAATAGCTCAATTGGCTTGATTTATGCACTGAAAAAATTTTTGATACAAATTAAAATGTTAGGATTTTTTAATAGTTCTTTAACATCAATTATTTTTTTGCTTGCCTCTTTAAGTATGTACTTCATAAATTATTTAATTTTAAATAATTTCTTAAATATAATTTTTTATTAAGATAATATTGATTAAATTTATAATTTGAGGCCCTTTATTAAATCTATTTTAGGTTTCCAATTTAAATATTTTTTTATTTTTGATATATTTGCAAGACTTTCTCTTGCTTCTCCCTCTCTTTTATTTGTATATTTAATTTTTGTAGAAATTAATTTTGCCAAATAATTTATGGAATAATTCTTACCATAACCAACATTGAAAATTTCTCCGTTTGATTTAGATAATAATGCTTTATAAGTTGCAAACACAACATCGCTAACATGCACAAAATCTCTTCTTTGTTTTCCATCTCCATAAATGATTAATGGTTTGTTAGTTTTTTTTCTATTTAAGAAAATTCCAATTGCCAAAGCATAGATACCTTTTGTAGGTTGACCTTTGCCATATACATTAAAGTATCGCATTATAGTACAATTGATATAATTTTTTTTATTATAAAATTTACAAATTTCTTCACCTAAATATTTTGATAAAGAATATGGGTTAAAAAAATCCCCTTCATTGTTTTCTTTTAAGCTACCTTTTTGATCGCCATAATACGTTGCAGATCCAGCATAAATTAGCTTCTGTATTTTATTAATTCTACAAGACTCTAAAACATTTTTCGTACCATCTACGTTTTGTTTTAAACAAAAATCAATTTCTTTGTCAGATGGACCAGATCTTGACATAGCAGCTAAATGTATAACAGCATCATAACCTTTAAATTGTTTTATTAAGAATTTTTTATTTGTAATGTCGCCTTTTTTAAATATAGCTTTTTTATGAATATTTTTTTTATTTCCATAAATTAGATTATCAATAATTTTGACCTTGTAATTTTTTTGAATTAAAAAATTACACATATGAGTTCCTATGAAACCCGCGCCTCCCGTAATCAAAATTTTTTTTATTTTTTTCATAATTATTAATTATATTGAATTTTAAATTTTTTAATATCCTTTCTTGTATTAATTCCCTCACATTGATTTTTATTTTGAAAGATAACCTTTTTTATATTCCAGTTTTTTTTTTTTAAGAATAAAATAAATGGAAGAAAATTTTGTTCTTTTGTTATTTTTCCTAAAATTATCTTTTTTCGAAATTTTTTTAATTCTTCTGTAAAATTTTTAGAATAAAATAAAAAAGTTCCTAAATCTGAAAAACCAAATCTATTACACTTATCTCCTTCCCTAGTTTCGTAAATATTAATTAGTTTATGTTTTGAGAAGACATACTCAACATATGGATTTTTCTTTTTAATAAGTGGTAAAAGCATACTTTTTTCTTTTATATTTTTTTTACATATCTTTTTAATAGTTCTATTTTGCACTCCTATATGATCTCCCCAAATTATCATTATTTTAGAATAATTTTTTATTAATTCTAATGAACTATATACTGCATCAAACATTCCGAGAGGTTTTTTTTGTAAAGCAAAAACAAAATTTATTTTATTTTTATAATATTTATCTAAATATTGTTTGATTTTTTTTTTATGTTTTGAACTAACAACAAATACTATTTTATGTGAATATTTTTTTACTTTATTTATAAGTAAATCAATTATTTTTTTTTTTCCAATTTTAATTAAGATTTTTGGAATACTTAAATTTATTCTCGAACCTTTTCCCGCCGCAGGAATAATTGTTACTATTTTCATTTTAATAATAAATTTTTATAAAATATTGAAAAATTTTTGTAATAAAAATCAGAAAAATTTTTTATTTTATAATTATTGATACCTATCGATTTTAATTTATTTTTCCTTGCAGATCGAATGCCTGAAATTGCATCTTCCACTGCAATGGTTTTATTTTTTTCTAGTTTAAATTTTTTTAAACATTTTTTGTACGGCATTATATTAGGTTTTGAATACTTTGAGTCCTCTCTAGATATGATACCATCAACTTTTATTTTTTCTTTTTTTAGCACATACTTAATATTTTCCTTACTTGCTCCACTCACTATGAATATTTTTTTTCCATTTTTTCCTAAAAAATTTAAAGTTTTTTTTACACTATTGTATAGTTTTATTTTGCGAATTTGTTTTTTGTAAAAATTTCTTTTTAGTTTTGAATAATGTTTAATTTCTGATTTGATCCCAATTTTTTTAAAAGCATCTTCAGTTTTTAATCCTTTTAAATTTTCATAATCAAATTTAACTTTTTTTCTTTTATAATTTAAAGTTTTTTTAAAAGCTATTTTGTGAATAGAATTAGAATTTACTAAAGTTCCATCAAAATCAAATAAAAAATTTTTGTACTTTTTAATCAAAGTATAAACCTTTTATATTTCTTAGTGCCTGATTAAACCTTAGAATAATTGTAGAAAAATTTCTTTTCACATAATATTTTATCGGAACTTCAATCACTTCATTTTTTTCTTTAACTAAATTCTTAAGAATTACAGATGGGGTCTTTAAATTTTTTTTTATTTTAATAAAATTCATATTTTGTTTCGAATAAATTCTATACCCACTGTTTGGATCCGTTAAAAAAAAATTTAATTTTAAAAAATATATAATTATGAAAAAAAATTCAGAAATTTTTGATAGGAAATATAAAACTCTATTTTTCCCATATATTTTTTTTATATTATCAAAATGTTGATGCCTGCTTTGATTTCTAGACCCTATTAACAATCCACAATTTAAATGTTCCACTAAATTAATATGATCTACTATTTTGCTAAGGTCGTAGTATCCATCACCACTTATTGTCACTAAATAATCGTAATTTTTTTTATACCATTTATTAAAAATTAAGATCTCAGGGAAATTTTCTTTTAAATTTACAAAATATATGTTCGGTATTTTTTTTGTTGTCAAATTTCTCTTACTATTTACAATAACCGTTAATTTGTTAAATAATTTAGACCAGTCTTGATTAAAAATTTGGTCTACATGATCTACATTTAAAGAATTTTCATACTTCAAATTAAGAAAAATCATTAATTTTTTACTTTTTCGTTCATTAGTATAAAAAATTTCGTCATAAATTCTTTTACCCGAGTGAATTTTCTTAAAGAAATTATTTCTTAAATTACTTTTTTTTATTTTTGTATCCTTAAATTTTATACCTAAATTATTAAATTTACAGTTTTCATCTACTAAAACAGTGTTTATAACTTCATTTGTTTTCGATTTAAATTTAAGGTATTTTAATGCTTGTTTTAGAATTTCTTTAGATTTCAGATCTTGAATATCATTGTCTTGCTCTAAGTTCATAACCATTATTTTTTCAGCTTTACTTTTTTTTATGTATTTATTTGCAATTATGTAACTTGGAAATAATGAAGAGTGTTGTGTACCTGGTCCATAAATAATATAATCACTTTTTAAAATAATATTTTTTGCTTCATGATTTATATTAGGTATTGAATTAATTTTTTTTAAATATTTTAATGCATTTTTTTTGTTAAGAAAACTTAGGTTTTTTTTTTTTTTAATTAAATAAATTTCTTTGATTGGTACAAACTGTTTTTTTTCAACTAAATTTGGTTCATCATGAATTATTTTATTATTTTTATTAATTGCTACAAGCCAACGATTTTGGTTATTTGAAATGTTAATAATTTTAGTATTTGTACTAATAAAATTAGTAAATTTTTTTACAGTTAAGTTAAAATTATTTCTTTCATTTAAAAAAATTCCAGCGAAAATTAAATTTCCTAAACTAAAATCAAATAAATTTATTCTAGTGGATTTTAAATATTCAATACTGATTAACAAATAATTAAGTAGTTTTTTTTTAACTTCATTTTCTAAAAGATTAATCTCTTCAGGTATATACTTTTTTAAATTTTTTGAATTTTTAATATCAAAATAAAAATTATTCAGTACGATTTTTTTTTTAAATCTAAATTCAAAAACTTTTTTTAAATTTCTTTGCTCATCAGAAAAAAGATTAATTAAGTAGGAGAAATTTTTTCTAAAATCAGATGGACCTAAAAGTCCTGGAATGTTTTTCCTTAGGGCTCCAGTAGATTTTCCATCATCATAAGCGTTTATTAATAATGTTAATTCTACGTTTTTTTGATTTAAAAAATATTTTATAATCGACTCACTACCTGATCCACCACAAAAAAGAGTAACTTTATTTATTTTCATTTTAAACTTTAATTATTTTTATTTAGATAAAATTTTTCTCAAAAAAAGGTAATTAACAAATAATATTCTATTTATTGAATCTTTAAAAATATGCATTAAAGTTTTTTTTTTATCATTTTTATTATGAAAAATTTTAATTGAGTATATCTTTGAATTCATTTCAATCATTTTCGCAGTCATTTCTGTAGAATAATTTAATCCAAAAGCATTTAGTTTTATTTTTTTTAAAATATTTGATTTTGAAAGTCTTAATGCGCAATTAAAATCATCAATTTTTGATCCATAAATCACATTCATAATTTTACTTGAAATAAATGAACCTATTGATAAAAAAGTTAATTCTTTTAATCTATTTCTTGATCCAATGATAACATCAGATCGCCTTTTTTTCATTTCTTTCCATAAATAAGAGGTATTATTTATTGGAAACTGATTGTCAGAGTCATTTACTAATATGAATTCATACTTGCTCTTTTTAATTGAATTATTAAAGGCAAAAGATGCGCCCATATTTTTTTTAAATTTGTAAACTTTAATTTGTTTATTTTTTTTTTTAAGATTACTTAAAACTTCAAATGTTTTATCAGTAGAACCATCATCAGTAATTACAATTTCAAACTTTTTAAAAATTAATTTTTTTTTAAAATATTTGAGCCAACTATTAATTGTTTTTTTAATTTTATTTTCTTCGTTGTAACATGCTGTTACAATACTTATGTTATTATTAATTTTCATATTTTTATATTATTTAAAGATGCTTAGTATGATAATCAAATTCTCCATTTAGATAAAAATAAAGATTAAAAGTATTTCATTCAATAAAATTGTATTAACAGCACTTTTATTATACTTAAATTACGATGATATTACTTAATAAACTTAATTATAGTAAAAATATTATTAATTTAAAAAACTTATCAAAATTAATTTTAATTTCTTATCTTTTTATAAGTTTTCTGATTTATAAAGATTATGGAGTTTCCTGGGATGAAATGTTTCAGCGTTCTGGAGGTGCTGTAAACGCAAAATACATTTATGATAATTTTATTTCGAATATTTTTTCATTTTTTTTTAATAACGCTTCAGTAAAGCTAGAAAATATTAATTCGTTAGATAATTGGATAAATGAAAAAAATCTGCAAGCATATTATGGAGTAGCATTCGACTTACCAGCCGTATTAATTGAATTTTTTTTTTTAGGTATCACCGATGATACTGAAAAAATTTATCAACTTAGGCATTTTTTAACATTTTTAGTTTATTTTTTAGGCGTCTTGGCGCTAAAGAATAACGTTACAAGAATATTTTCGTCTGAACTTCTTGGCTTATTAAGTTTAATTTTTATTATACTTTCGCCTCGTTTTTTTGCTGAAGCATTTTATAATTCTAAAGATATAGTTTTGATGAGTATTTTTTCTTTAGGAATGCTTACTTTAACTAAATTTATAAATAAGCCTAGTATAAAAAATATTCTTTTACTTTCTTTAATTACAGCTTTAGCAGTAAATATTCGTATTCTAGGAATTTTTTTTTTCCCTTTAGTAACACTTTCGTTATTTTATAAAATAAGAAAAGTTAGAGAATTTATTTTATTATTATTATTATATTTTTTAGTTGCTTTGTTTTTAATTATTCTTTTTTTTCCTTATTTATGGAAAAACCCTATTATAAATTTTATAGAAGCTCTTAAAGTAATGTCAAACTTTCCAGTAGCTCAAGATGCTACAACACTTTTTTTTGGACAATATATTAGTCTAAAGAATCTTCCATGGAACTACTTGCCAAGTTGGATAGTAATTACTACTCCACCATTGGTAATCATTCTATTTTTTTTTGGTATTGTTTCTGTTTTATTAAATTTTAGAATTAATTTTTCATTTAATTATGATAAAAAATATTTTTTATTATTATTAAATTGTATAGTTGTCATAGCTCCGATTTTAACTGTAATTTTTTTTAATTCTCCTATTTATAATGGATGGAGACATTTATATTTTATTTACCCATCAATATTAATAATATCATTATATGGCTTATCTATTATTTATAAATACATAAACCTCATTACTTTTAAAAATTTTTTTTCAGTTATTTTTTTTACAACATATGTTCTTCATCAAATAAATTGGATAATTAAAGCTCATCCTATTCAAAATGTATATTTTAATTTTATGGTCGGAAATGATTGGAAGAACAAATTTGATTTAGATTATTGGGGGTTAGGCAATGATATTGTTTTAAAGAATATACTATCCGAAGATAAAAGAAATCTAATCTCTGTGTGCCCTATGAGCACCATGTCATTAAACATGAGGTCTTTAAGAAAAATTGACCAAAATAGAATTAAAATTTCATGTCTTGGTAGGCCTGATTATTTAATTAATAATTATTATGAATTTTGGCGCATTGATAGAATTATTGATAATGAATATAAAATTATACATGAATTAAGAGTTTTTAATGAGGTAATAATATCAACTTATAAATCAAATTAATAAAAATCATTTATTTTATATTTAAATAAATTTTTTTATAACAGATATTGTAAAATGAATTTATTTTTTTGTTGTTAGTTTATTTTTCATTAAAATATTATTAATCAAAGTATTTTTTGACTTATGTGTGAATTTTTTTCTCCAGTAAGGAAAAATACTTTCATTTTTTGAAATAAAAGGACCCATTTTACTCTCATGGAAAATAACAAATTTATAATAAGGGAACATGGTGTGATACTTGTTAACTGGTGATCTAAAAACATCCCCCTTTTTTAAGTGAACAACTTTATTTATATCTCCTTTATTACTAAAACCTACATAAATCATTGAACCTTTTATAATGTGATATGTTTCTCCTTTTTTTAAATGTTTGTGAGGCTCGTATAAATTTTTATTTTGTAGCAAAATTATCATATCATGATGTCTAGAGTCCTTGTTCTTGTGTAGACATATTCTTATATTGGTTTTATTTTTTTTATAGAAGTTAACTAAAAAATTTACATGTTTTTGAGAAAAATGATGTTCTTCATTATTTAAGAAAAATGATTTTGATTTTGCTTTTTTATCTTCAATTAAGTTTTTCATTTTACGATTTTAGTAAAAATTTTTTCAATATTTAATAATTTAAAATTAAGTATTCTTTTAAGTTTTTCTGTATTAAAACTAACATTGTTGGGTCTTTTAGCAAAGAATTTAAAGTCAATCATTTTTTTTTTAACTATTTTAACTGGACGGTAATTTTTATTATTTTTTAGTAAAAAATTAAATTTTTTGTAAAGTTTATATCTACTTATACTTTGATTACCACCAACATTATAAATTCCTTTAACCTTTTCTCTAACGAAAAAATCAGTAATCTTAATTAAATCTCTAACGTAAATAGGAGAAAATATTTGGTCAGAAGCAGCATAAGATGTTATTTTTTTTTTTGATTTTTTTAAAAAATCATTAATTATAGTATTACCCCAAAGCTTGTCACCATACGTTCTTGCGATTCTAAAAATACAATAATTTTGTGTTTTCTTTTGTATATATTTTTCAATTTCTAATTTTTGTTTTCCGTATACATTTATTGGTTTCGCAACAGAATTTTCTTTATAATTGCCTCTTTTGCCATCAAATATAAATTCCGTTGAAAAGAAAATAAAGTAGATATTGTTCTTGATTAAAACATCAATAAGTTTTTTTGTCTTAATTACATTTACGAGTCTTGATTTTTTTAAATATTTTTTGCAAAAGTCAGGGTCAGAATATGCAGATAGAATTACCGCACTTGAAAAATTGTTTTTTTTAATAATTTTTTCAAAGTCATTTTTTAAAAGATCAAATTTTATACCATTATTTATTTTTTTATTATTATATGTAAATATAACATTTTTTTTTTCTAAAAAATATCTCCCTATTTTTCCACTTGCTCCTATTAGTATGTACTTCATAAATTACGATAGAAAATAAAACGTTTTTTAAGATTTAAATATCATAAGAAAATTGATTCAAATAACAATAAAGAATGAGAATTTGTTAAATTTTAAAGACTTCTTAGCGTGAGTTGCTTTTATATTTAAACATTTTAAGCTTTTTTTTTTAATTTAATTTTACTTAAAATTTCAAGATTTATATATAGAATTTTTGAGCTAAAAAAACTTATAATTCCAATAGTTAATGCTTGCAAAGATACAATTAAAAACGTCGTGCCAAATAATAAATTTGCTGTTACAGGATGTTCATTTTTAAAAATCATTGATATCATGAAATATTCTCTAAAAAAAAATAAACTAATTAAAAAAAATAATGCCGAAATAGCTGAAAAAATTTGCAATGGTTTTTTAACTGCAAGTGTTTTTAAAACTATTAAAGCCGTCTTTGCTATATATTCGTAGTTACTTTTAAATAATCTAGATTTTCTTTCGACTCTATTCGTATCGATATCTATTCCCTTAAATACTAATTTAGAATCCGTTATATGGATTAGAGACTCAATTGTATAAGTAAAATTATTTGTATAAAAAATTTTAGAAGCCGCTTCTCTATTATAAGCCCTAAAACCTGAAGTGACATCATTTGTTTCAATATTAATTATTTTTTGCATAATAAAATTTCCAAAATATTGAAGAAATTTTTTCATAACTGAAAATGATTTAACTTTATTAAATCTTCTTTCACCTATTACATAGTCTGCACCTTCTGCCGTTTTTTTTTTTTTTATAATTATAGGTTTAATTAATCTAACAATATCTGAACCTTTGTATTGATTATCTCCATCAGTATTTACTATTATGTCGGCCTTCATAGAAAGTGCAAAATTTATTCCTTTTTTAAAAGTTTCAGCCAAGCCCAAGTTTCTAAAATTTGAGATAATTTTTACTTTAGGAAAATTTTTTTTTACGATAGAAACCGTATTATCTGTCGAGCCATCATCTAATAAAATAACTTCTATTTTTTTTATTCCCTTTATTCTTTTTGGTAAGGACTCGATGACCTTAGATATAGTTTTTTGTTCATTAAAACATGGAATTTGAATGAATAAGTTCATGTGTGAGGCTAAAATTATTTATATAATGTAGGCAATTATATTGCCTAATTTTTATATACTAGATTTATTTTGAAATAAATTAAAATCTTTAAATTGCTAATTTATTAATTTGTATCCATCGGCACAAACAAACTATATTCCATATTTTTAATGCTTGTTGATTATCTTTAGTTTTTAAGATGTTTTTTTTTAAATAATCTTTATAATCGTTAGTTAAAATTGATTTATCTGAATTAATTATATCTATAAATAAATGCTGCAATTTTTTATCTTTCAGCCACATTATTAAAGGAACTGAAAATCCTTTTTTAGGATTGTTAATAATTTCTTCCGGTAAATCATCTTTGTACGCATCAATCAAATTATTTTTGAAACCAATTTTTTTGTTTCTATTATTATCATCAGTGCTAAAAATTTTTTTTAAAAAATCTAAATCTAAATATGGAACTCTTATTTCTATTGATGAATACATCCCTGCTTTATCCCAAAGTTTCAAGCTATGATCAACAAGCCATGTACTCATGTCTACATAGGAAAAAAATTTTTTTTTTGAAAAATTATTAAATTTATTAGATAGTTTTTTTTTATAATTTTTAAATACTTCATCATAATTTAAATTATGAAAAGGAATAAAATTTTTATTTACCTCATAAGCCTTATGAATATTTCTCCATAAAAAAAAGGAATCGAGATAATTGTGCGAACAGCCATAAAGAAATCTTTCAATATTTTCATTGTATAATTTTAAAAATTTTATTCTATAAAGTATGTCACATATGTAATTTTTTTTTGGGAAATAAGACTTTATATTTGATGCTATGTGAGTTTTATAACCTAAGAAAATTTCATCGCCACCAACTCCGCTTAATAAAACTTTAGTATTTTTAATATTTTTGCACAGGTAGTACATTGCAAAACTATTTGGCATAAACTCAAGATCATCATAGCATTTAATATAATCATCAAAATTTTCTATTATTGCTTTTGAATCTATTTTAATGAAATTTGGTTTAAAGCTCCATTTTTTTGACAATTTGGATACTAATTTTTCTTCAGATATATTCTGATCATCGTATGTTGCTGTATAAGTTTTTATATTATCCAATTTATTAAGATTCTTAAGACTAGACAGAATGCACATTGAGTCCAAACCTGAAGACAAAAGCAATCCGAGAGGAGCATCTGAAATTAGTTGTCTATTAATCGAATTGGTTAATTCTTTTTTTATATTTATTTTTAATTTTTTATTTTTCACGAAAATTATATTTTTTATATCTAAAAATTTATTTTTTTTAATTTTCATGTTTTTATCAATCGACAATATGCTTCCTGGCTCTAGGCAAAATACTTTTTCCAAAGCAGAGTTTGGTGAGAAAGTGTAAAATGATGTCAAGTATTGTTTAATAGAATTTTTATCTAATTTTATATTTTTAAATTTAAAAAAAGATTTTAATTCTGAAGAAAAATAAATAGTATTTTCATTTATGTGTAGATAAAGTGGCTTAACACCGACAGGATCTCTACATAATATTATTTTTTTTTTTTTGTTATCAACGATACAAAATGCAAAGATCCCATTACATTTTTTAAAGAAAGGTAATCCAAATTTATTATATCCTTTTAAAAGAACCTCAGTATCAGTATTAGTTTTAAATTTTTCATTTGGTAAGTATTTTTTTTTTAATTCGTGAAAGTTATATATTTCTCCATTAAAAACTATGTAATTGTGGCAATCTTCAATTGGCTGTTGTCCATGCTTAATATCAATAATAGATAATCGATTCATTCCAATGATAAATTTATTTTGAAGGTAAGAACCGCGAGAGTCCGGACCTCTATGTTTTATTTCATTTAGCATAGAAGTAAATTTTTTTTTATCTTGATCAGTAATTCGATCTTTTTTAATTATTCCTGCTATACCGCACATATTTTTTTCTTTATATTTATAGCTAATTAGTTTACTTTTTATTTTAAATGATATCAAAGTTAAAAAATAAAATTCCAGAGTTAACCAAAAAAGAAGAAGAGTTAATTAACATTACAAAAAAATTTTCAATGACACCTGTTGAGAGTATATGGTGTTTAATAAAATCTATAGAATATTTAGTTAAAAAAAAAATTAAAGGTGATTTTGTAGAGTGTGGAGTATGGAGAGGGGGGAATTTAATTCTTATGCAAAAAATGCTAAACGGATTAAAAATTAAAAAAACAAAAATTTACGGCTACGATACCTTCACTGGTCTTACAATGCCTAGCGTTATTGATAAACCATATCATGGCAGGTATAGTAGTTTAAAAGTATGGAAAAAAAGAAAGAGAAAAAAACATGTCAATTGGTGCTATTCAGGAATAAATTCTGTCAAAAAAAACATTTTATCTGCCTTATCTTCAAATAATAATATCAAACTTATCGAAGGTAAAGTTGAAGATACATTATTAAAAAAATCTCAAATACCCAAAAAAATTGCATTGTTGAGATTAGATACGGATTGGTACAAAAGCACAAAAACTGAACTAGAGATATTATATCCACTGTTGACTAGGGGAGGGGTGTTAATAATAGACGATTATGGACATTGGAAGGGAGCAAGAAAAGCAGTGGATGAATATTTTAAAAATGACAAAGTATTTATGCATAGAATTGATTATTCATGCAGATTAATTATCAAATAAGTTATTCATAAATATTTTTCTAATTAGATTGAAAATTAGAATATTTCTTGTTTATACAAAATAATTTAAAAAATAAGAAATATAAAATCAATATTTTTTAAATTTGTAATCAAAAAAATCTTTAAAAGAACCTATCGCATATAAGAATAAATTATTTTTTTTTAAAATGTATTCACCATCAGCTTTTATGATGCAGCCATGAAAATAATATTGAACTCTAAAAGTTTCACATTTATAATTGTGATTGTCATAAAAATTTTTTTTTATAAATAAATTATTATGTGAAAACGGTATAGGAAAAACTGCTAAACAATCTTCTGAATCACTTTTTTTTATGCTGTAAACTATCTTACCATTTTTATGAGTGCTTTCTACTATGCAGAATTTTTTTAAATTATTAACGCTGTCTAAATTAATTTTTTCTACAAATAATTCTTTATCAAATTTGTTTATATCATCAGAATAATTTTTAAGATCAGTTATAATTTTTGTTTGAGAAATTTTTGTACTTTTTTTTAACTTTATATTTTTGTAAAGATATAAATTAAATTGTTCAAATTTATAAATTTTATCTATTTTATAAGTTTTATTAATTTCATGACCTAAAACTACATCTGAAAGTATATAATCAAAATTATATAGATTTAATAATGGATTTTTGTAATTAAATTCAGGGACTGTTTGGTATCTGTAAATTTTATTGTCAGTAAAATTTATACGTTTTTTAATCTTTTCTTTAACATTAGTATATTCACCAACGGAAGGGTTAAAATAATTAGCTAAAGTTACATTTATGTCCAAAATATGTGAATAACCCCCTGAAGTTGTAATTTCATTTTTCCATAAAAAATGATTTTGTAAAGATCCGTTAAAATTTTTATTATAATTAAATATTTTCCAATATAAATCTTCAATGCTTTCTAAATCTGATTTAATTAAACTTTTATAAAAATTTGAATTTGTATTAGGTATGTTTATAAAAACTTTTTTATTTTTTAAATCATTTTTTAAAAAAAAATTATCATTATCTTTAAACCACAAATTAGTTTTCGGAAAATTAGCATCAATTTCAATTTGTTGATTATTTTTTGCGAAAATCTCTAGTTTAAGAAATTGTTTAGAAAAAAAAATGGATCGGTACAAAAGAAGGACTGCAAGAATGCTTATAATAAAATTAAATAAAAAGTCTTTTTCTGAACTCTTAATAATCTGGTACATAGAGAAAATTAAAAAGTATTGAAATCCATACTCAAATTGATATGGAGGTGGCATTTTGAAATTTTGTGGATCGGCTCTAAATATTCCGCCAATAACAGCAGAAAAAATAATAAATAGTATAAAAAACCAGCAATAAAAATTATTATTTTTTAATAAAATTTTTAATATTAGAGTTGAAAATAATATTGAAACCAAAATAAAGTTTTCACTTGTATATATTGCAAAATTACGATGAATAGAATCGTATCCCAAATATAAATCTGATAAAGCAACTCTACTAGTTCCTAACGAAAGCATTACAAATAAAATCGTAAATGGAATGTTTCCCAATAAAACTAAAAAAAATTTTTTGAATTTTTTATGATATAAATAGTATGTGTAAAAAAAAATAAGTGGTCCAAAACAAATTACAAAAAAATAAATAGGATTAATTAAAAATGAACATAAATTTCCTAAAAAGATAAGAAGAAAAAAAAAAAAATTATTTTTTATTTTAATACTAGCTATATGAAATAAAGAAAATATTATTATAGAAAAATTAATGTATGATTCATGATCGTAACGATTAAAATTTACCAATAAAATTAAATATAAAAAAAATATAATTAGTATATTTCTAGTATTTAATTTTTCATTAAAAGATTGTAAAAAAAAAATTAAAGTTATCAACTCCAAAACTCTAAAAATACTTAAGTATTTGAAATATTCATATTTATTTGTAATATCGTAGTTAAGTTTAGATAAAAAATTAAGCGATGGTTCAAGGGGCCAAATCGTTATACCATGAATATTTCTAGAATTCGGTAAAATTTCCAGAAATATTTTTGATAAGTTTTCATTATGAGCTTGTTTCGCAAATGTAAAATCATGCCAAAAATATGGAATATTTGATGAGTGCGAAATAGAAATAAAAATTATAACAAGACTTATTAAAATAAAAAAAACTTCGATAAAATTAGAATAGTTATCTAACCAATTTTTTTTTTTAACCATTCTATTAATATGTGTTTATAAAAAAAACTTATATAATAGTTTTAATTATAAAACTAGTTAGTTTCAAACTACCTGTTAATATATTATTTTTTTATTTTAAAAAATATTAAAATTTTTTTTAAAATTTCATTATAAGAATTTTCTATTATCTTTATTTTTCTTTTTAAACTATAAATTTTTTCAAGTCTTATTTTCTGATATTGATTGGAAATTTTTATTTTCTTATATAGAAAAGTAACATTTTTTTTCCACATTTTATTAGAATAATAGCTGGTAGAATCAATAAACAAAATTTTTTTATTTAATATAAAGAAAAAAGAACAAGCGCCAGAAATTGAACCAATGTAACCTTTTGATTTTAGAGCAACGTAGACTTGATCGTGAATAGAATACTTTTTTGATATGTCTTGAAGAAAAAAAATATTATTATTTTTTTTTTTATATTTTAATTTACATATATTTATAAACTTATCTAGTTTTGTTCCAAGTATCAGTATATTAAAATTTTTTTTTATTAAAAAATCTATAAGTTTATATATTTTTCTTATATCTGTAGTTTGTCTTCTTCCAAAATTAGTAATTTTTTTATTATTATTAAAATGTTTTATATAAATAGAAAAAGTTTCTTTATTAAAAATTTGTTTAAGACAATCGCTAATTTTTTTTTTTTTTAGTCTTTTATTAATATATTTTATAAATTTTTTATTTCCATAATATAAATCGGATATCCCAATTTTTTTATTTATGAAATTGTCTACAACAGATGGTTTAAAATATTTGGATTTTACTAGAAAATTATTACCTAGGTATGTCTCACTTAAATATCTTGGTAATTTAAAAAATGTTTTTATTATTCTATTTTCATTAAAATAAAAATTTGCAATATTTAATTGATTATAACTGTAACATAATAATTTTTTTTTGTTACTTAGTTTGCCTATTAAATTAAGAGATAGCGCAACAAAATCTCCAAATCCAAAAGATTTTGTATATATTAATTTTTCTTTCGAGAAAAATAATTCTCTCAGTCGTATTTCTATTAAAATTAACTTAGAATAAAAACTATAAATAAAAAATTTAAAATAATTAAAAATCAAATTTTTTATCATTTATTTGCACAGATTAATTTTAGATTTATTTAGTCACGGTAGCATAGGAAATAAAAGCATAAAATTAAAATTTTAAAAAGCTCATTTTAATTATCATGATATAGATATATTAATACTTATTAGTTTGTCCTTTAATTAATTTTTTTTAATAATTTTTACAGAATTTTATATACTCCTTAAATACTATATAAAATAAGAGCGAAATATAGATAGAACTTATAATTTTATGATAGAAAATATTTTTATTAAAAAGTAAAGTAAGTACTCTACACGATTTAGTACAATTTAAAAATTTTAAAAAAAAGAAATGAAAATAAAAAAAAAAATATTTTTTAAAAGTTTAGAATACTTGTTAAAAAAATACGATGGTTCCACAGCAGAAAAATTTGGCACAAATGCTGTACTTAAGTGGCATATGGACCCAAGACAATTTTTTATTTCTCAATCAAGGTATAAATTTGTTTCTAAAATATTAGGCGGTAAAAATGAAGTTCTTGAAGTTGGTTGTTCAGATGGATTTAATTCAAGAATAGTGCTTCAGGAAGTGAACAATTTATCTATTTGTGACATTGACGATCATCTTTTAAAGAATGCAATTGAGATCAAAAATAATAAATGGAATTATAGTATTTTTAAACATAATTTTATATTAAGCCCAACAAAAAAAAAATACGACGCAGTTTACGCCTTGGATGTGCTGGAACATATTTCAATTTTTAAAGAAAAGTATTTCTTAAAAAATATCTGCTTATCATTAAAAAAAAGCGGAGTAGTTGTTATCGGATTGCCTTCTTTGGAGTTTCAAAAATATAGTAGACCAAAAAAGATTTCAGGGCACATTAATTGCAAGACAGGAGAGCAATTAAAAAAATTATTATCTAATTATTTTGATAATGTTTTTATTTTTTCTATGAACGATGAGGTCGTCCATACAGGTTTTCAGAAAATGGCTTGTTATCTATTTGCTGTTTGTACTAATATAAAATAATGGAAATTGATTTTATCAATACCAATCATAAAAAAACTAGTAGAAATTATCTTGAAAGAGTTTCTAAAATCAACAAAGCAGAAGCTGCGATAAAAGCAAAAAAATGGGATTATGATTATTGGGACGGATCAAGAGATATAAATTATGGAGGTTATTATTATGATGGGAGATGGGAGCCAATTGCTAAAAGAATGATTGATTATTATCATCTTAATAATAATTCAAAAATTTTAGATGTTGGTTGTGGAAAAGGTTTTTTATTATATGAATTTAAAAAAATTTTACCTGAAGTGGAAGTTGCAGGCATCGATATCTCCGACTATGCGATAAAAAATTCTAAAACAGAAGTTAAGAGTTTTTTAAGAGTTGGAAATGCAAATAAACTTCCTTTCGATGATAATTATTTTAATTTAGTTATTTCTTTAAATACACTTCATAACCTTTACTGTTTTGATTTAATGAGCTCTTTAACTGAGATTGAAAGAGTATCAAAAAAAAACAAATATATCTGCGTTGAGTCTTATAGAAATGAATACGAAAAAATGAATCTATTATACTGGCAAGTTACTTGCGAAAGTTTTTTTACCCCGGATGAGTGGAAATGGTTTTTTAAAAAAGCTTCCTATACAGGAGATTATTCATTTATATACTTTGAATGAGAATAGTTATTAAAAAAACTAGAGCAGCTATACTTTCTAAATTAAATCAAGACTTAGTTATTGATAATATTTTAATGCCAGAGAATTTATTAGAAGGTCAAGTGTTGGTTAAAATGATTTATTCAGGAGTGTGCGGTTCTCAGCTAGGTGAAATTCAAGGAATCAAAGGTCCTGATAAATTTCTGCCTCACCTATTAGGACATGAAGGAATTGGTAGAGTTTTGCAGATTGGCCCCAAAGTAAAAAAAGTAAAAAAAAATAATTTAGTATTATTACATTGGATGAAGGGATCAGGATTTAATGCGGCACCCCCAAAGTATTATTGGAGAGACAAAGTTTTAAATGCCGGATGCTTAACTACTTTTAATGAACATGCTGTAGTTGCAGAAAATAGATTAACAAAAATAAATAGCAAAACGACAAATCCGCTAACATCTCTTTTTGGTTGTACTATGAGCACAGCAATTGGTTCTGTTAAGAATTTATGTAAGATAAAAATTGAAAATAAAGTATTAGTTGTAGGCTGCGGTCCAATAGGCTTAGCAATAATTAAATATTTAAAATTTATTAAAATTAAAGAAATTTACGCAATAGATATTGATCAAAAAAAAATACTATTAGCAAAAAAATATGGTGCCACAAAGATTTATAAAAATAAAAAAAATTATATATCAGATGTTAGTAATTTAGATTTTATTTTTGAATGCACTGGAAACACATCTATAATTACTTCTGCATTTGAACAATTAAATTCTCAAGGAACTCTAATTTTAATTGGTGTTCCTTTTTTTAAAAATAGAGCAAAATTTAATACATTAGATATAAATTTAGGAAAAAAAATATTAGGTAGTAAAGGTGGCCAATTTAACGTGAATAGAGATCTAAAAACTTTTACAAAGATCGTAAATTCAAAAATATTCAACAAGTATAATTATAAATTAAATATATTTAAATTTAGTCAAATTAATAAGATATTTAAGCTTATGAAGAATAAAAGATTAACTGGAAAAGCGATAATTAAATTTTAGTTATAAATTTTTATATTCTCGCCCTAGGATTTCTAATTTTTTATTCACTAATTGAAGATTTTTATTTCTTAAAATTAAATTTTCGAGAATATTTTTTTTATTTTTTTTATAGCAGTTTAACATAATGAGAATCCATTTTAATTTCGTTATAAATAAAACTTTAAAAAATAGATCCTGTTTAACATTTATATTTATTTTATCTTCTAAAATTTTTACAAATAACTGTGATTGTGTTTTATTAAGTTCTATATTGGGTTGAGATATAAAGTCACTTATTAATTTATAAGGATGATCAAATCCTGAATATTCGAAATCAAAGAAATAAAGTTTTTTTTTTAATTTAATTATGTTTTTAAATGTAAAATCAGATGGTGAAAATATAAATTCACTTTTTTTGAAGTTATAATTTTCAAATTTATATATTTTTTTTTTAGTTATATTAAATTTAATTAAAAAATTATTAATTTTTTTTTTATATTTTGAGTCACAATTTTTAATAATATTCCTAATTCTACATTCTAAATTTTTTTTATAATTATCTATGGATGATAAATAATCAGTTGCGTAAGATAAATTATTAAACTTGGAGTTTTTATCAAATTTATTAGCTTTTTGTAATTTTATAATAAATTCGGCACATTGTCTTACATCACTATTGCACGGGTTTTGGATCTTTTTACCCTCTAAGTAATTATAAATTATGAAACGATAATTGTTATTTATTAAAATTATATTTGTAGTCTCGAGATTTAATTTTTGAGTTTTCTGATAAAATAATATCTCTCTTTTAAAACTTTTATAATTTTTATATTCAAAAATTTTTAAGAAGAATCTTTTCTTTTTTATTTCTATAATATAAGTAAGGTTATTTGTTCCTTCGTTGATTTTTCTTGTATAAAATTGATTTATGTTAAAAAAACTTTTTAAAACTAAATAGATTTTTTTATATTTAATTCTAAAAATTATTGTCTCTAGGTCCTGCCAATCATTGATTGTTAAAAAGTTTTTTCTTTTATTTGGGCTGAAGTTAATTTTATTAATTCTTTTTGGTAACCTTAACAAAACTTTTATTAAATCATCAATAAAATAGTTTAATTTTAAATTTTTAATTTTTTTAATTTTTTCTTCTACTGTATTTTCAAAAAAAATATTTTTATTTTGTATTAATGAATTTTTACAGTATGAAATTTTATTTTTTTTTAAAAATTTTTTTGCGGCATTTCTTAAATTTATTTTAATCCCTTTCTTTGACCATTTAGTTTTATGGCTTATAATATATAAATCGTAAAAATTTTTAATTTTAGAAATAGCATTGTAAAAATTATTACTTAATTTCGCTCTTAGAATATACTTCCCATATACTAATCCCTGAAAAGCAGTCCATTCTTTATTTCCTTTCTTTTTTATAATTTCCTTTTTTAAAAAATCCTTGTCTTTGTTGATAAATCTTTTTGATATTGAATATTTTTTTTTTGCAAGTTCAAAAATTAATTTATCATAAGATATGATTGTGTTATCAAGGTCTAAGCCTATTTTTTGTAACATTTATATTTTTTTTATTATTTGACTGGCAGAAATTTCTAACTTTTTTCTTGCCTGATCTTGCTCTCCTAGCCCACAATAAAAATCTTTTTTGATATTAGTATGTATTATTTTTTTATTTTTTAATTCTGACCCAAATGTATTTATTAAATAATTCGATATGCTGCCTTCATAAAAATGCTCTTCAAGAAAAATTATTATTTCAAATTTATTAATTAGATTTTTAAATTCTTTTAAAGAACCCTTTTCAAATGTATGAAAGCTTATTAGAGTTGACAGTTTTCTTTGCTTTTCTAATGTTTGATTTATCTCACTCGCAACTCCCAGCATATTACCAATTGAAACAATTAGTATTTTTCCGCCTTCTTTGATGACATTAATTTTGTCAATTTTTATTAATTTATTAATAGGATTGACTGTGGGCTCTCCTTTTTTTCCAAGTCTAATATATGTAGGTTTTTTAGATTTTATAACCCCACTGACTAATTGCTCCACCTCAATAGAGTCTCCAGGACACAATACTCTCATATTTGGTATTGATTTCATTAAAGAAATATCATCAAGCGAATGATGAGTTGCGCCTAGCCTCGAATAAGATAATCCGGCTCCAGTTCCAACAATATTTACTGGTAAATTTGGATAACAAATATCAAGTTTTATTTGTTCAAATGATCTAGATACTAAAAAGGGAGTTATGGTGTAAACAAATGGAATAAAACCTAGTTTAGACAATCCAGCAGCAACACCGACCATATTATTTTCAGCAACCCCACAATTATAAAATTGATTTTTGCAATTTTTTTTAAAATCATCAAAAAGTTTATTTCCTATGTCTCCCGATAATAGAATAATTTTTTTATTTTTTTTTGCTAGCTCTGTAATTTTTTTTGCAAAAGCATTTCTCATATAGAATTTATGTCAATCATTGCTTTATTTAATTCATTTTGGTTTGGAGATTTGTAGTGCCAATTGTTATCATCTTCCATAAATTTAACACCTTTTCCTTTAATGGTATGAGCTAATATTAATTTAGGTTTATTATTTTTTGTTTTTTTTCTTAATGCATTAATTAGACTTTTTATGTTGTGGCCGTCCAGTACTATAACCTCCCATCCAAAATGAAAAAACTTCTTGTCAAGAGGATATATAGATAGCACTTTTTCACTTCGTTCAGTGGCTTGCCACTTATTATAATCGATAATTACCGTTAGGTTAGATAATTTTTTTGCAGAAGCAAACAGAGCAGATTCCCAGACACATCCTTCATTACATTCGCCGTCGCTAATTACTACATATACTTTTGAATTATTATTTTTAATTTTATAACCAAGTGCCATGCCGCATCCTATTGACATACCGTGCCCAAGAGATCCTGTTGCGCATTCTATACCTTTGATTTTTGGGGAAGGATGCTCCTCTAATAATGATCCAGTTTTACAAAAAGAATTTAATTTATTTTTAGATAAAATTTTTTTTCTATATAAGACAGAGTATAAAGTGGAGGCCGCGTGACCTTTGCTTAAGATAAATCTATTTCTATTTTCATCGTTTATATAATTTTTTTTTATATTTAAAAACAGGTCGAATATAGTTGCTATAATCTCTACACAAGACAATGAAGATGCTAAATGCGCTGTTTTTGCTTTATAAGACATTCTAAGAATATCAGTTCTAATATTCTTACAAAGTTCTTTAACTTTTTTTATTTTATTTTTAATTTTTGCATCCATTTAACTGTATAGTTTATAGGTTTATCCCTTAAATTGAAATTTTTATAAGCATCAATTATTTCATTAATAGCATTTTCGACAGAAAATTTTTTCTTAAATCCAAGTTTTAATAATTTAGAAGAATCTTGTCGGTAAGATCTTGGGTCATTAGATTTTGATATTTTAATTTTTGCTTTTGTTTTTTTTTGTATTATTTTAGCAATATTAATAATTTTAAGATTTTCAAATCCAGCATTATAAAATCCTGATTTTAAATTTTGTTCTAAAAAAAATTCATACACTGCAATCATATCCTTTATATGAATATTAGGCCTGATCTGGTTGCCACCAAATACATTAATTTGATTATATTTAAGAGCTTGCAATGTTAGCATGTTAACACTGAGATCAAATCTCATTCTGGGTGATAACCCACATATTGTTGCTGGACGAATGCAATTAACAATTATTTTATCAGAATAGCTCATCAAAACTCTTTCTGAGACCATTTTTGTTTTGTTGTAAATTGAGATTGGAATTAATTCTAAATTTTCAGTAACTTTTTTTTCCTTTTTTACACCGTAAACGCTTCCTGAACTGGCATATATGAATTTTTTAACTTTATATTTTATTGACTGTTCAATGATTTTTTTACTTGCTAAAACATTTACATCCCAAGATAGATTTGGCGATAGATCAACTGCAGGATCGTTCGCGATATTTGCTAGATGTATGACAGCATATACAGATTTAAATAAAGTATCAGGTATATTTCTTATGTCTCCTTTTATGTTATTCAAATTTTTATTTTTTAACAAATTACAACCAAACCATTGATTATCGATATTTGTTATTTTGATATTTTTTTTTAAAAGTTGATTAATTAATGCGTTTCCTACGTAGCCGCATCCTCCTGTAATTAAAATTTTCATTTTTTATGTTTATATTCTAAATTATATTTCTTTAATTTTGAAAAATTTTGTTCAACCCAATTAATTGTATCTTTAATTCCTGTTATTAAATTTATTTCGGGTTTAAATTTCAATTCACGAATAATTTTTTGGGAGTCTAAAAAGTATGCCCTGTCTTTTCCTGTTCTATCTTTTTTTTCTAGATTTATAAATTTTTTAGGGTTTTTATTTAAAGTCTTAATAATTATTTTTACTAAGTTTTTAATAGTTAAAAATTTCTTGTTTGATACATGGTAAATAGATCCAATTTTACCTTTTTTCAATATATCAAAATAGGCTTTAGTTGCGTCATTGATATGTATAAACGATCTTTTAGAGGAACCTCCACCATGTACATTAATTTTTAAATTTTTCTTAACACACATAATTGTTTTTGGAACAATTCTATAAAGTTGCTGCCCCGGACCGTAAACATTTGCGGCTCTAGAAAATACAACTGGAAAGTTAAAAAACTTATTAAGTCCCATCAAATGAAGGTCAGTGGCTGATCTTGAAATTGCATAAGGTGTTGATGGATTATGAAAGTAACCTTCCGTAATTTTTTTATAACTGTCACCATATACTTCAGGAGTGCTGACATGCATATATTTTTTAAATTTAATTTTTTTTAGACCTTCAAATAATTTTATTTGAGCCACAGTATTTGTTTCATACCAATCTAAGGGACTGGTCCAACTTTCAGCAACCATTCCTTGACTGGCGAAATTAATTATATATTGAATTTTATTTTTTTTTATTATTTTAATAATTTTATTAACATTTTTTTTTATATTTATTTTATAAAATTTATAATTATTAATTTTATAGTTTTTTTTATATGGCAAAAATACAGAATCAATTTCGTCGGATCTCGAAATACCAAAAACTTTAATTTTTTTATTTAATAAAAAATTTATAAAATTAGATCCTGAGAATGAATTACTTCCAATTACAAGACAAGATTTCATAGTCATTTAAGTATATTATCAGAGACTTTTATTAGACTTTTGTAATCTACCATGTTGCTATTTCCAAAATATGATCCGTGTATTCCGGCGGCTATATGAGAAATTGTTGCGCATTCTTCTAGATTAAAATTGTTAGCAATATTAGACAGTCCATATGCTGCCAAAAATATATCCCCACATCCTGTCGAGTCTTTTAATTCATTAAAAAAACTAGGAACAAAATAAATTTTTTTATTTTGTACTATGTGGCAGCCAAATTTTCCTCTTGTTATAATTAATTGATCGAATTTACTAAATTTATTTAAATTTTTTTTAATTAGATCATTAATAGGAAGGTTTTTATCTTGAACGCAGAGTCTATATTCTATTTCGTCCATGCATATTATTGATCCATTTGAAAATTTAGTTGGAATATTGTAGCCAAAATTATATGAATTGCTTTGACAATTTATTATAAATTTTTTTGGGTTAAGATTTATAATATCAATTAATTCTTTTGGGAAAGAATGATATCCAAAATCAAAAATAAATATTTTGTCATAATTTTTTATTTTATTTACTAGAAATTTTCTTAATTTTTTAACCTCAAATTTGTCTAGTCTTTTATTTTCATTCAATGTATTTTGAAATAGTTTAGTTTTTGAATAATGTTCAATAAATCTTATTTTTTCTACAAAATTTACTTTACTTTTAAAGTGAACTTTATTTATTCGTGAATCTAAAAATTTGTTAATGATTTTATTGTTTTGTTTATTAGATGAGTAAAGAATAGAAACATTTTTGCAAAATTTACTTAAGAAATTAGCAATTAATACTGTACCGCCTCCAAAGCTTTTTTCGTTTATATATTGAGAAGAAATTATTGATGCTTTGTTAGATTTTCCAGTACTTTCAACCATTTTATATATATCGATTATAGGATCACCTATAATTAATATCTTTTTATTTATTTCCTTAAAATTAAATAAATTTTCTTTAAATTTTTTTAGATTAAGTTTTTTAATAAAATTATTTGCATCTTCTGAAAGAAAATGAAATTTTTCATTTATAATTTTACTAGAAGAGTAGACTTGCCCTCCTGTAAAAATAATTTTTCCACCAAATTTTTGAACGTATCTTTTTTCTAATTTAATATTATTTGTTACATCTTTATTGTCTTTATATTCAGCACCCTTGAAATAAAAGTTCGGTTTAATAAGCGATATATTTTTTAAGGCATTACTTGAGTTGCTTTCTACAACAAGGTCTATTAGTTTTAGATTTTCTAAAACTTTAATTCTGTTCTGGATTGAAAATATGGGTTTTCCAGGAGCCTTATTTACATATTTATCAGATGTTACAGACGCAATCAAATAATCAACTTTTTTTTTTGCCTCAGTAAAATGAATTATATGACCAGCATGAACAACGTCGAACACTCCATGCACCATACCAATTTTTTTATTTTTATTTTTTAGCTCCTGTATTTTTTTTATAAAATTGTTCATAGTTAGTTAATTAATAATCACTTTCCATTACTAGAATATTGATTATTGGTAAAGTTATTCGAGGCAATTTATTTGATTTCTTAATAAAAATGCAAGATTAATATATTAAATAAATTTTATTAATTTTTTTAAGGAAAGCAATTAAAGTCAATATATAATGTTAATTGATCAAGTTATTTGATAGTAATATTGAGAATGTCATTAAATAATTTTCCTATAAAAAAATATAAATCAATTGATAGTTTTTTTTTAGATTATTCTAAGCAAGTCAATCAAGTTTTAAATAGTATAGATTTAGATAAAATTATCAAAGCGGCAGAGTTAATAGAAAAAATAATAATAAAAAATAATTCTATTTTTGTTTGCGGTAATGGCGGTTCACTAGCAATTGCAAACCATATGCTATGCGATTTTTCCAAGTCTTTATCTGAAAAGACAAAAATTTATCCTAAAGTTTTTAGTTTGGTTAGTAATCAAGAATTAATCTCAGCTATATCAAATGATATTTCTTATGACGAGATTCTTACAAGGCAAGCAAGAAATATTATTACAAATAAAGATATTGTTATTCTAATCTCATCATCCGGAAATTCAAAAAATTTGATTAACCTTATAAATTTTTGTAATAAAAAAAATATTTCGACACTTGCAATTGTTGGATTCCAGGGCGGATATTTAAAAAAAAATTCTAGAAATTACATTCATATACCTATTAATAATTACGGTATTTCAGAAGATTGTTCACAGATTATAATGCATATAATAACTCAATATCTCAAACAAAAATTTTTAAAATTTGAAAAAATTAGTAAGATTATTTTTTAAGTCTTTTGTAATATTATAACAATAATGTCTATTTTTTATAAGCTTATTAATAATATTTTTTTTTCAAGCAGAGATTATATTTTTGTTGGAAATTTGCAAAAACCTGCGCGTCCAAATTATTTTAATTTATTTTCAAGTCTCTTTTTTTTTCTTTATAAACTAAATATAAAAATATTTTTAATATTTTTATATAGAATTATTTTTAAATTTACATTAGATATTTTAAAAATTCTTTACCTTCCGTTAATTATAGTAATATATTTTACAAAATTAAGATTTGTTCGAATAAATTATTTTCAGATCGGCACTTTAGCTTTAGATCTCGATCGTCAAATAAAATATTATTTATTAAATAAAAAAATACCAATCATATGCATACCCAAAAGTGTAGAAAGATCTTATATAAAAAATATTTTTAAAAACTTAATTATTATAGATAGTATAATAATTAACATTTTTATTTTACCTTTAATAAATAGCAAAATCATTTCTTCTGATGTTAACATCGACGATTTACTTTTTGAAAATGATAGTTTTTTTAGAATAAAAAAAGAGTTTGAATTAATTTCAGTTTATAAAGATTATTATAAATTTAAATCCTGTTATAACCAAAAAATGTCTGAGCATTTTTCGAAAAATTTATTAAATTATGATATAAAAAAAACATTTATTTTACATATAAGAGATAATAATTATTATTCGAGTTCTTATATTAGAAACGCAAACGAAAAAAATTACATACCCACTATTAGATTTTTATTAGACAATAATTACTGTGTAATTAGGCTTGTACATTCTAAAAGTACCAAACTTTCTTTTTCGCAGAATTATAGCGAGTTGAATATTGATCTGGATTTTAATAAATTGTTTCAGTTTTATCTAATAGCAAACTGCAAAGGTTTTTTAACATCCATTTCAGGACCTGCATGGATCGGGACGTTATTTAATGTTCCTATGTTAACACTTAATTTTTTTAGTTATTACAATCCAGGTTTTAAAGATACAGACCTTTATGTACCTAAAAAAGTATTAAATTTTGATGGTAAGACATTATCTTATAAAGAAATTTTTGATTTAAAAATTTTACAAAGAGATGAGACGAACATACATGTTATAGAAAAAAATAAATTTAAGATTATTGAAAATTCACCAAATGAAATTTTGGATGCTACGATAGAGTTTATTGCTGTAAATTATGGAGTGATAAAAGAAATTACACAAAATCAAGTTAATTTTAAAAAGAATATTCCTAATACGCTAGGATTAAAGAATACTGGTAATATTTCAGATTCTTTTATTAAAAATAACTCTGAATTATTTGAGGGTATGTTAATTTAGCAATTTTTGATGAAATCTAACTCTAAAGATATTATTTTTTTTTGGTCACCGATGCTTAGTAACGTCGGAACTATAAATGCAATAATAGGTATGGCAAAGTCTTTAAGTAGATATTCTGGTTATAAAATATATGTCTTAGATATTCTTGGCGAGTTCAGAAATTTTCATAATATTAAAGAATTAAATTTTTTATCCTTTGGTAAAATTGATAATATTCTTCCAAAAACAGGAAAGTTGTCCAAATTTTTAATCCTGCTTTTCTCAATTATGGCGATACCTTTTTTGATAAGGAAAGTAATTATTTACAAACCTAAATATATTATAACTGGCTTAGTTGGTTTTATTCCTCTTTTATTAAAATTTTTTTTTAAAAAATTAATTATTATCAATAGTATTCAAGGATATCCAAGATTTAATCTGCTTCGTTTATTAATTTGGAAATTTTTTTATAGCAAATCAGATCATTTATTAACGATGACAAATACAACAAAGCAAATAATTGAAAATAAAATTAAAATAGAACCATATAAAATATCAGTAGTCGAAAATCCAATTATTAATAGAGACATTAGACGACTATCATTAAAAGAGATTGACTTGAATGAAAAATTTATTTTTAAAAAAAAAGTTTATTGCGCAATAGGAAGGTTAACTTTTCAAAAAAATTTTTTTGAGCTTTTAGATGGTCTTAAAAAATATTCTCAAGAAGTAGATAAAGATTTTAATCTTATTATTCTTGGTGAAGGAGAACTCAAAAATGATCTTGCCACTTATATAAAAAAAAATAATCTGGATAATTTTTATTTATTAGGTTTTAAAAGCAATCCCTATAGATATTTGCAAAGATCAGATTTATATATATCAACTTCCTTATGGGAAGAACCCGGACACACCTTAATTGAAGCTGGTTATTTGAATGTACCAATATTAACTAGTAATTGTCCCAATGGTCCACATGAAATAATTATAGATGGCTTCAACGGTTTAAAATATCAGTTAGGAAGCACTAGCGATTTATTACATAAAATAAAAATATTTAATACGCTGGATGTTAAGTCAAAAAAAAATATGACTATAAATTTTAAAAAAGTTGTTGCAAATTATACTCAGTTTAGATTTTGTAAAAAATTATTAAAAATAATAGTTTAGTTTCATTTGAAAATAATATCTAACTATTTAAAATATTTTAATTTAATAAATTAATTTATATGCTCATGTTGTTTAAAAATTTTTTTTATATAAATAAATTAATATTTAATAAATTTTCAATTTTAAGAGTTCTTCAAATATTAGAAGTACGAAAATTGTCAATCCAGGGCAGTATTTTAGATGTTGGTGGAAGACGTACTAGTAATAATGTAACAAATTACATTTTATATCAAAATAATGTTATTTATTTAGATAAGTTTTCAGATGACAAAAGAGATTTAAAAGTAGATCTAGAAAAATTAAATCCAAGACCAGATTATCAATTCGATAATGTCTTTTTGATAAATGTATTAGAGCATATATATAATTTTAATAATTGTTTAAATAATTGTTATTCTTTTTTGAGAAAGGGTGGAAATTTTTTTGGATCAACTCCATTTATGTTTAGAATTCATTCATCACCCAATGATTTTTTTCGATTTACAGAACAGTCTCTAAGGAGGAGTCTGGAGTCTGCCGGTTTTATAAATATAAAGATCTCTGTATTGGATGGTGGTATCTTTATTTGCTTTTACAACTCTCTTTCAATTATAACTCAAAAGATTCCACTTTTTAATAATATTTTATTATTTTTTTTAAAATTTTTAGACAAAATAGTTTTTATCTTTTCTAAAAAAAATAAAGAAATTTATCCAGTGGGTTATTTTTTTTCGGCACAAAAATGAGATTATTCAATACTATTAAATTTCTATTTAGCCAAATTGAAAGAAAGAATTGGATTTATGTTATATTTAATTATTTTTTAGTTTTGTTTATAACCTTGTCTGATGTTATTTTTTTAGGAATTTTTTATTTATTACTAAACAAACAGACAGATTCTAAATTTATTAATATATTTTTTGATAAATTAAATTTTTTGAATAAAAAATATTTATTGGATTATGATTTAACTAAAGCTTATCTTTTACTTTTAATATTTTTTTTAATTTTTAAGAATATTTTAAATTTTTTTCAAAATTATTTTTACGCAAATTTTATACATAATATATCATTAAATAAGTCTTCCAAACTTTTAAGTGTTTATTTTAGTTTAGATTTTGAATCTTTTAATAAAAAAGAATTGTCTATTTATATTAAGCAAATTTTAAGAGATGTTGAGGCTGTTTTTTTAGGAATTTTTGGTCTTGTAATTTCTTTTTTTGGAGAAATTACTTATATTATCATATTATTATTTTATCTAAATCATTTACTTATTTTTAATATTAATGTCGAGATTGTTATTTTGTGTATTATCTTTTTATTCTTTATCATTTATTTATTTAAAAAATCTGACAACCTGGGAAAGTTAAGATCATTTAATGAAATAAAAATTTTTAAAACTTTAAGTGATACTTTAAGTATTTTTAGAGAATTAAAATTAAATAATCAGTCAAAACAGTTTATAGAAAGGTATAAAAGTTTTCTTAACAGTTATTACAAGTCAAAAATATATTCCGGATTAATTAACATAAGTCCAAAGTTTATTTTGGAGTTTTTTGCAATTGTGTTATTTTTTTTGTTATATAAAGAATCAAAGTTAGATATTAATCAATTTTTCTTAAAATTTTCAGTACTAGCGTTAGCAATGTTACGATTAATACCTTCTTTTGCTAGATTATCTTATTATATAACTAATATTTTTTACAACATAAATTCTATTGATTTTATTAAAGATGACTTAAATAGAAATTTTAATTTAGATAAGAAAAAAATTGAGTATAAATCTATTAACAATATACAATTAAAGAATGTTTCTTTAAGTTATTATTCTAAAAATAGTTCAAGTCCTTTTGTAATATTAAATAATTTTAATTTATCTTTAAAAAAAAATAATATTTATGGTATTTACGGCCTAAGTGGGTCGGGAAAAACCTCTCTCCTTAATATTTTGGTAGGATTTATAAAACCTCAAAAAGGTAAAATTTATTATAATAATCAGCTGCAAATACACAATAAGATTAGCACTAAATATAATATTAGTTTTTTATCTCAGAATCCTACAATTTTAGATGAAAATATAATTATAAATTCTACATTACGATTCTCCAATACAATAGAAGATATAAATAAAATTAAATTTTACTTAAATAAATTTAATTTGAGAAGATTTTTAAAGTACAAATTTATTGGTGACAGTAGCATCCAGTCTATTAAAAATATGTCAGGAGGAGAAAAACAACGTATATCTTTTATAAGATCTATTATTAATAATCCTGACCTATTAATCCTTGATGAGCCGGTATCTTCTTTAGACCCAAAAAATGCTCAGAAAATTTTTAATTTTTTACGAAATTATAAAAAAGATAGGATAATTATAGTAACCTCTCATAAAAATAGTGAAAAAAAATTTTTTGACAAAGTAATAAATTTGTAAGTATTTAATTAATATAAAATTTATTAATAAAATCTTCGTATTTTTTACATTGGTTTTCGTAAAAAAATTCTTTTAGATTTAAAAATGCTTTATCAGTTTTCTTTTTTATTATCTGATAATTATTAAGTGCAAATTCTATTTTTTTTGCTAATAACTTGTGTTTATTCACTGGAACCAAGTAACCGTATTTTCCATTTTTTAATATTTCTTTAGGGCCACTTTCACAGTTTGATGAAATTACAGGACATTTATAGGATAAAGCTTCTAATATAACATTAGGCATTCCCTCAAAAAACGAGTTTAAAATAAATATTTTACTTGTTAAAAAATAATGATCAGGTTTAACAAAATTTTTGAATATAACTTTTTCTTTTATTTTAAGTTTATTTAACTTTTCAAATAATATTTTTTTTTCACTACCGCTTCCAATTATAATTAATTTAAATTTGGGAAATTTTTGCAAAACAATGCTAAATGCATCAATTAACCCGATAAAATTTTTTTGTTTTTCTAACCTTCCAACGCTCAATAAAAAATTTTTTCTTATTTTATTTTTATTTTTTTTAAGAACTAGAGGGTTGTAAATAGTAATAATATTATTATTAATTTTATTTTTCAGAAATACAGCAGAGCTTCTCGAATTGCATATAATGCCATTTGCAAATTTATAAAAAAATAATTTTATAAATAACTTAATAAAAAAAAATATTTTATTATTAAAAAATTTAAGAGAACCTTCGGGATGATTAGCTATTCTTAATATACAGCTGATTTTTTTAATTTTTGCTAACATTATAGAAAATGGATGATCTTGCATTGAAAATAAAACGCTATTTTCATCTTTTTCAAGCTTTAAAATAAAATAAAAAAAACAATTTATACTATTAGAAATTCTTTTCGAAAAAAGAAAACTAAATATTTTGAAATAATTTTTAGATTTTCTTAAAGTAATTTTTTTATCAATTTGCGATAAAATATTCTTGGAGATTGAAGAATAAAGAACTTCAACCTTATAATTTTTATTTGAAAAATATTTTGTTAATATGAGAAAATTTTTCTCTATTCCACCTCGTTCTACATTGGGTATAAAAAAAATGATTTTCTTTATTTTGTTCATTGGATTGAATAATATTGTATGTATTTCATGCAGCTCTTGCTGTAAAAGTATCTTTTAATGCTAGTTAGTATTGTTGTTCCCTATTATCAATGCAAAGATTATATTTTTCAATCAGTTAATTCTGTAATTAATCAAACATATAAAAATTGGGAATTAATCATAATAGATGATGAAAATTCAAAAAGTTCAGAAAGCTTATTAAATAAAATTAAAGGGAAAAATAAAAATATTAAAATTTTTTCTACGAAATCTAATGTTGGTGTCGCTCAAGCAAGAAATCTTGGTATTAAAAAATCCAAAGGGAAATTTGTAGCCTTTTTAGACAGTGATGACTACTGGCATAAAAATAAAATAGAGAAACAAATTATTTTTTTAAAAAAAAAAAATGTTGATATTTGTTACACGGGTTATTCAGCTTTCTATCACAATAAAATTATTTATAGACCCGCAACACCATTGTTTATGAATTATTATAATTTTTCGAAAGAGTGCCCAATCTGCTGCTCATCAGTTTTAATAAAAAAAAAAATACTGAATAAATTTAAATTTAAAAATTATACGAATAAAGAAGATTATGAATTATGGTTAAGAATAACAAAAAAAAAAATTAATTTTTTTGGTCTAAATGAATATTTAACTTTTTATAGAATAAGAAAAGGTAGCCTCTCTTCATTTCATTTAAGCAAAATAATTAATGCATTTAAAATTTACAAAAAATATTATGGTTTTAACCTTTTTTTTATTTTCTTTTGCATTACAAGACTTTACATTAATGCTTTAAAAAAAAGATTTATTTAAAGAACTTTAATTATTAAAACTACTTATGATATTGATTACAGGCTGTTCGGGATTTATTGGGTATCATCTTTGCAATTTTTTATTAAAAAAAAATAAAAAAATAATTGGTATTGATAATTTAAATTCATATTATGATCGTAAACTTAAAATACAAAGATTAATAAATTTAAAGTGTTATCAAAATTTTAAATTTTTTAATAAGGACGTAACTAAATTTGTAGATATTTATAAATTAACAAGAAAATATAAATTTAAAATCATAATTCATTTAGCCGCTCAACCAGGTGTAAGATATTCATTAAATAAACCAAACCAAACACTTTATAACAACTTAAACTCGTTCAATAATGTTATAGAAATTGCAAGATTAAAAAAAGTAAAGAAATTTATTTATGCATCTTCTAGTTCGGTATATGGGGAGGTGAAAAAATTCCCTTTTACGGAAGATGATTATTCTATCAGACCTATCTCAGTATATGGGGCTTCTAAATTATCCAATGAAATTGTAGCGGATGTTTATTCAAAAAATTTTAACTTAAATTGTTTTGGACTAAGATTTTTTACAGTTTATGGTCCATATGGAAGACCTGATATGGCTTATTACAATTTTGCATTAAAAAATCTAAGAAATAAAAAAATTGATTTATATAATAACGCAAAAATGCTTAGAGATTTTACTTATATTGATGATGTAATAGCAGCTATTATTAAAATCATGGATAAAAAAGATTTACCAAATGGGCATCATGTTCTTAATGTAGGTAAAGGAAAGCCTGATAAATTGATAGATTTAGTTAATGCGTTACAAGGTAACTTGAAAAATAAATTTAATATCAGTTACAAAAATTTTATACCCAAAGGAGATATCAAGAAGACCTATTCTAATAATCATAAAATTAAAAAATTATTAAAATGGAGTCCAGAAATTAGCTTAGGTGATGGCGTGGAAAAATTTGTTAATTGGTTTAAAAAATATTATTAATGTTATCCAATTTAAAATTATTACCCTTAATCATCTTACCTATATTGCTACTAATTAGTTCAGGGGCTGCCGATTTCGTAGTAGTTTTATCTGTTATTTTTTTTTTGATTTATTCTATAAAATATTCCAATTTTTATTGGATAAAAGATAGATATTTTATCTTGCTTTTAATTTTCTATATTTATCTTCTAATAAATTTTTACTTTTCTCAATCAAGAGAAGAATCTTTAGGTAGAGCATTTGGGTTTATAAGATTTCCTTTATTTATAATGTCTGTTAAGTATTTTTTTTTAAAAGATTTTTCCAAGATTAATTTGATAATTAGATTTTGGATTATAATTATTATTATCGTTTTAGTAGATACCTTAATACAATATCAATATGGGAAAAATATTTTAGGTTATCCAGCTTTAACTATGGGTGGTCAAGTTCGATTAAGTAGTTTTTTAGACAAGGAATATAAAATCGGTGGATACTTAT
>Ga0114968_10000351_pt1 | contig 34002 bp, 47 predicted proteins | sample M_130807_EF_Meta_FD_87020 | JGI IMG/M metagenome (GOLD analysis project Ga0114968, IMG submission 87020) | Freshwater microbial communities from Lake Montjoie, Canada to study carbon cycling - M_130807_EF_MetaG | ecosystem: Environmental > Aquatic > Freshwater > Lake | place: Lake Montjoie... | reverse complement strand
TGAGAAAATGCATCAATCTTTTACAGCAAAATTCCACAGAAGGCGTATTACGTAGTCCTAAACAAGAAGATAGCGGCATCAGTGATTTCAAAGTGGAAATGGTCGAACTTTTTAAAGCAAGAAAAGTACGTGAAGCTAGAACATTGTTATGCAGTAGAGCTCGCCCAGATGAGATGGAAGATATCTATACCTGGATGTATACCAATTTAGATCTATTTGGAGATACTGAGGATCAAAAAGATTCAGCAGTAATCATTATCAAGCAAGGTATGGTTGATCATGCTCTTTGTGCCAACAGCGAATTAAACCTGTCAGCAACCTTAATTAAACTAGCTAGAAATCTTGGAGTCTAAGTAAAAAGATCGAACAACATGATTTGCAGGTTGACTGCTGTTCGATCTTAACCCTTGATTACTCTTCTTCTTTGTAGATTTTAAGGACTTCTCGTACTACAGGATGACGTTCTATGTCCTTGGTCTCAAATGTTACCATAGCAATCATACGATTATCACCTCCTTGGCCGTATAATGTGCAAAATTCTAGTAATCCATTTTCACGTGGACGATCAGCCTGATTAAGATCTCCTGTTACCACCATACGACTGCCTTCACCAATTCTAGTCAATAGCATTTTCATTTGACTAGGCGTGGCATTTTGCATTTCGTCTGCAACAATAAAAGCATCTTTGAAAGTTCTACCTCGCATGTAAGCAAGGGGCGAAATTTCTATAACACCATCCTCTAGCATACCTGCTACTTCCTTAGGATGATAATATTCCTCAAATACATCAAAAATGGGCCGTGTCCAAGGTTCCATTTTTTGATTTAAGGTGCCGGGTAAAAATCCATGTTCTTCATCAACTGATACAGCGGGCCTGGTAACAATAATTTTACTGATCACCCCCTCTTTATACAATTTGATAGCCATCTGTACAGCAATCATAGTCTTACCAGTGCCCGCTGGCCCTATGGCAAAAACTATGTGTTTTTTTGGATTTTTCAACAACTCTAAATAGTTTTCCTGACTGGTATTTCTAGGAACTATATAAACTTGTTGTTTGCGTTTCAAGTAAGGCTTAATTTGTATTAAGTTACTTGTTGGGTCTCTACGGAATCTAGGATCTGTTTCCATATAGGTTTCTCGTTCTTTTCTCTTGGCTCTAGACAATTTCACCTCCCAATAATGAAAAGTCAACCTGCACTGGTATTTAAGTAGGTGATCTAAATACCAGCTGAAACACCATCAAAATTATCATTTGTGATTTTGAAAATAAATAAGCAATAAAGAGACTATTCATGGCACACGACATTCTTGATGTAATTAAAAATCTTCATACCCTTAGTGATAATAACAGTGCCTTCAAAGTGCTCAAAGACTTTGAACGGGTTATTGACGAACTAGATATCTATGTCTATAAAAATTGGGACGACGGTGAATTAATAGTTGGTCCAAAAATAAATCGACATACTGTAGAATGTCAATTCATGTGGCCAAGAGAACACATGCCCGATCCCGAAGGCGGACGCAGGCTGTATGAGTATGGATGCTACGTAGAATACGAAAAAACACATGTGTTAATACCACGCAAAATCAAGGAGCCTAGTGATTTTAGACCAGGTACTAAAAAAGGCAAAATAGATCCACATCCTGTATGGATTGTCAGCATCACAATGCCCAAAAAGCTCATGCAAGACGTCGCCGTAGGAGCGGATAATCGAGACCAAAACGATATGGCAGAAGTTATGAAATATCACGCCCAGCAGGTTACACCAGAAACAGCAGCACAGGAGGCTCCGGAAAATGAACCAGCGGCATAATATTTCGGAAGGGCTTAGATCCGGAGATCTAACAAACTACGTTAGCGAAGTGTTCAGTGTTGATCGGTATAGCAGTAAAATGGGAGAAGATCAAGACATAGTAGTCCTTGGCTTCCGTGTTAAAGAAAAGGCACCTGCTGTTGATCTAATGGAGTTTATTGAAAAAGGATATCCTTTCATCCTTGATGCTGACATCAGCACAGGAGAGGAGAACGATGGTCAATATCAAGTATTTGCTGAAATTCAAAGAACTCCTGAAATTAAATCACAATTACGTGAACTACTCAACGGAATTGGGCAACTTTGCAACTGCTACGAATGGCGTTTTAGATATCAAAAAAGTTCTAATAGTGTAGAATTTACTCAAGAAAATGTAATGGAACACATTCCTGCAACATCTGAAGAATATCAATCAAAAATTTTAGAAATTAAAAATGTAGATGTTCGAGATTTTTTTGATCAAGGTAGTGCCGAAGTTGCCCTAGAATCAGACAACACTCTTATTTTCAGCAAACCTTACTCAGGACCTATTGCGGCCAAACTAGTATCAATGGGTGAGTATGATGCCGTTGAAAAACTGGTGCCTGGACGATTAAGCCTAGATGAAAGTAGCCAAAGTCAATGTATATTTTTAACCAAGTATTTAGGCAATTATGAGATCAACAAAATAGGAAATAAATTTCTTATACGCAACGGCGATAGAGGTATGATTATAGAAAAAGATAGGTGGTAATATATGTGGCAAATTGAATGGATGATCGGCTTACTTCCAACCTGGATGTTTCATATTATAGTAGCAACAGGAGTTGGATTAATATTAGCATCGTGGGCATTAAAACGTATACCATTTATCAACCAATATAATTTGCCTGTCCATCTCATTGGTATATTACTTACAATAGTAGGAGTTTACTACGAGGGTGGTCGTGGAACACAAGCAGCCTGGGAGGCACGAGTAAAAGATATGGAGGCCAAAGTACAGGTTGCTGAAGCAAAGTCCAATGAGGTTAATACAGTAATTGAAACTAGGGTCGTAGAAAAAGTCAAAATTGTAAAGGAAAAAACTAATGCCAACAAACAAATTATTAAAGAAGTGGCTGGGGCTCAGCTTGATGCTAAGTGCGAACTGCCTGTTTCTACCGTCATGCTCGTCAACAGTGCCAGTAAAAATGAAGTTTCCGGAAGTCCCACCGTTTCTGATGGAGCCAGTTCCGGAGTTAAAGCAAGTGACCTCCTCGACACCGTCGTTGAAAACTATGGAAGATACAACGAAATCAGAGAAAAACTAGTAGCCTGGCAGGAGTGGTACAAGCAACAGAAACGCATATTTGAGGAGGTTAATAAATGAGTGATTTTATCCTAAGTCAGGAACAACTGGCACAACTTATCCCAGGTAATCCCTATGTGGATCATTGGCATCATGCACTAGAACAAGCATTGCCTGACTACGATATTAACACTCCTCCACGTGTTGCTGCTTTCATAGCACAATGTGCTCACGAAAGCGGTGGATTTCGATTTCTCAAAGAAAACCTAAACTACAAAGCCGAAAGCCTCTCACGTGTTTGGCCCAAGTATTTTAAAGATCCTGCGGTAGCTAAACAGTACGCACACAATCAAGAAGCCATTGCCAATCGTGCTTATGCTAGTCGTATGGGCAATGGTAACGAAGCGTCGGGCGATGGATGGCGTTTTTGTGGTCGTGGGCTAATTCAACTTACTGGTCGCAGCAACTATCAAGCATTTGCTGACAGTATTGAAACTGACATTAACGACATTCCCGAGTTTTTAGCCACGTTTGAAGGTGCTGTTCAAAGTGCCTGCTGGTTTTGGGAAACTAACAACCTAAACAAATGGGCAGACACCGGAGATATACTAACACTAACAAAGAAAATCAACGGTGGAACACTAGGGCTTGCGGATAGACAAAAGCACTACGATCACGCACTTCATGTATTAGGAGTATAATATGTCATTAATTGAAAATATGTTAAACATGGTCAACAAGCAGCCTAAGGATCCGGATGCACCAAAACCACCGGTAGGGTCTCGTAGCGAGCGTGAGGCTAAGATCAAGGACAAGGCTGGTCTAGTCATCAACATATTCGCACTGCTACTGGCAGTTAATGCTTGGTATGGCGGAACATTGAGCGGCACAGTGTTAAACAATACTATCAAGGCCAACGATGTTTGGGCGTTTTATCAAGCTAAAAGTATGAAGCAGACCATGGCAGAATATGCTCGTGATGATGCTGCCTTTCGTAAAGATGACAAACGTGTTGCAGAATTAACTGCTAAAATTAATCGTTATGAAAGCGATCCTGAAAAAGGCGAAGGCAAAAAAGAATTAATGGTCAAAGCAAGGCAACTTGAAGCCGATCGCGACGAAGCCAAAAAGCGTAGTCCATGGATCGGATATGCTAGTACAGCATATCAACTCAGCATTGTGCTGCTAAGTGCTAGTATTCTAGCAGTCAGCATGCCTATGTTTTGGGCCAGTTTTGTTGTAGCAGCGGCAGGAATGTTACTCAGCAGCCAAGGGCTGTTGCTTTGGATTTAAGGAAATATCATGGCAGATGAAAAGGTTGAACTAAGCGAAAGCGAGAAGAAAAAAGAAGATTGGATGAATTCAAAATGGCGTCCAATGATGGGCTGGGTCTACATGGCCACCTGTACAGCAGACTTTGTATTATTTCCTATTCTTTGGAGTGTTCTACAAAGTGTCAGCCATGGACAAGTAACTAGCCAGTGGCAGCCACTCACACTACAAGGTGCTGGATTATACCACATTGCCATGGGTGCTGTATTAGGTCTTGCAGCATTTGGTCGTACACAGGAAAAACTAGCAGGAGCAAACAATGGCGGGCTATCTACACCATCAAGTTTCGGAACAACATATACGCCGCCTCCAGCAGGGCCAGCACCAGCAGCCGGTGGTTTTGGTTCACCCGCACCAGCTGCAGGTGGGTTTGGAACAGCACCAACATCTGGAACATTTAACCCAACATCAAGTTGGGGGACAACTCCAATTTCAGCACCGGTAGTAGCAGGGTTCGGTGGGAAGCCTGCTCCAATTCAACCACCACAACCAGTTCTATAAGGAAAAATAATATGAAATATCTAATCGCAACGTTACTAGGGCTGGCAATGACAGCAGCCTATGCAGAAGCAGAAATGAAACGGGTTTGCCATAACGAAGAAAAAAATGGTAAAACTGTTGAAGTATGCAAAACCATTAAAGTACATAAAAAACTAGAAGGCACAGAAATTCCACCTGCACCTGCTAAGAAATAATCAAGATTTGACTTTTTTCAAAAGGTATAGTATAATTATTGCTATACCTTTTTTCTATTACAGGGAGACACATGAGTAACTATTACGATACATTAGGCGTCAGGCCAACCGCAGATCAAGAAGAAATTAAGAGGGCCTATCGTAAATTGGCCGCACAGCATCATCCTGACAAGGCAGGAGGTAATACAGAAAAATTTCAAGAAATCCAAGCTGCCTATGAAACATTAAGTGATCCTCAACGACGAGCTGAGCATGACAATCCTCAGCCGCAATTTCACGGTCCAGGTGGATTTCATTTTAACTTCGGTGGTGGAGGTGTTCCTCCCGGATTTGAACATGTATTTGCACATTTTAATGGAGGACAACATCCATTCGGCGACATGTTTGGAAGACCTCAAAAAAACAGAAATCTCAATCTGCAAACTGAAATATCGCTAGAAGATGCATATAACGGAAAAGAGCTAGTGGCTAACTTTCGATTACCTTCAGGACGCGAACAAACCCTAGAGCTTAAAGTTCCTCCAGGAGTGCAAGACGGTACCGTAATCAGACTCAGCGGCATGGGTGATGACAGCATTCCACAATTGCCGAGAGGTGATGTGCATCTAACTGTTCATGTAACTAATCATCCTATTTGGACAAGACAAAACGACGATCTTATTAAAAATATTGATGTAAATTGTCTAGATGCAATTGTAGGGAAAACCATTAATGTTGAAGCTATTAATGGGGCCATGTTAGAAGTTAATATTCAACCAGGAACACAACATGGTCAAATGCTGGCGGTACAAGGTTACGGAATGCCAAATCTAAATAATCCGTCAATAAAAGGCAAAATTTTGCTGCATATCAATATAACAATACCTAGAAACTTATCAGAAGCAGATAAAGCTCTTGTCAGACAACTCCTTTCATAAAATCATGTTAAAAATTATAAAATTTCCAGATCCTATCTTAAGAGAAACAATGCCAGAATTTAATTTCTATGATCCTATTATGGATCCAAAAGAATTAGAACAGCAGATGCTAGAAGTTATGTATGCCGGGAACGGTATGGGATTGGCTGCTAATCAGGTGGGAATTCGAACTAGAGTCTTTGTTATGGGCCATCGAGATTACAAAGAAGACGGACAGGCCTTTTTTAATCCACAAATTATTACCCATTCAGACATCTTGCTAGATCTGGAGGAAGGATGTTTGAGCTTTCCAGGAATATATGCTAAAATAAAAAGACCCGAGTGGATTGAAGCCATGTGGCAAAATAGTTCAGGAGATTGGCACAGAGACCGTATAGACGGTTATGCCTGCAAATGTTTCTTGCATGAATTTGACCATCTACAAGGCATTGTCTATAAGGACAGAATCAGTACATTAAAGTGGTCATTAGCAGATAAAAAAAGGAAAGCGTATGAGTATTCAGCCCAGTAAAGAACTAACAGAAATTTTTGAACAGGCCATTAATTTAGCCAGCGAGAAAAAACATTCATACATTACCCTAGAACATTTTCTTTACAGTATAGTAACCGACGAGGCATTTAAAGGTATTCTTGATTCTTTTGGTACTGATACCAAAATTCTTGCTCAAGATTTAGAAAAATACATCAGCTCAGATCTAAAAGACATAGAAAATTTAAAAGTTGAAAAACCAAAAAAGACAGCCACGGTCGATCGTGTACTCAGCAGAGCATTTTCTAATGTTCTGTTTACTGGTCGTAGTCAAATAGAAGCCACTGATTGTTTTATCAGCATGTTTGCTGAAAAAAAGACCTATGCCAACTATTTTATCAAAAAAGCCAACATTGATAAAGATAAATTTTTAGACTTTATCAAAAAAGAAGGACTAATGGATAGTGATGAAGAAGAATCTGTACACCCCACTTCACACAGTCAATTAGAAAAGATTCTTAATAAATTCTGCGTTAATCTCACAGAAAAAGCTGCTGCTAATAAAATCGACCCTGTAATCGGTCGTGAAAAAGAAATTGAAGAACTTGAGCTGGTATTAGCCAGACGACACAAGTGTAATGTGTTGCTAATAGGTGATCCGGGCGTAGGTAAAACAGCTATTGCTGAAGGATTGGCCAGAAAAATCAACGAAAGTGATGTTCCTAAATTTATTCAAGATCATGTTGTCTACAGTCTCGATATTAGTTCGCTGTTAGCAGGCAGCAAATATCGAGGTGACTTTGAAGAACGAGTCAAGGCAGTTATCAGTGCAGTTGAAAAGAAAGGTAAATGTATTCTGTTTATTGATGAAGCACATATGATGAACGGTGCAGGAGCAGCCAATGGCAACAGCAATGACATGGCCAATATGCTTAAATCTGCATTAAGCAGGGGAACCATTAAGGTCATTGCATCAACTACCTGGGAAGAATTCCGTAAGCACTTTGAAAAAGATCGTGCCCTAATGCGTAGATTCCAGAGGGTAACTGTTGATGAGCCTGATGAAGCTACCTCAATTAAGATCATCAAAGGTCTTAAGAAGTATTACGAACGTCATCATGGTGTTAAGATCACTAATCAGGCAGTGATCGATAGTGTCAAATACAGCATCAAATACATGGCAGACAAGAAACTGCCTGACAAGGCCATTGACCTTATTGACTGTGCCTGTGCTAGATTCAAGGTCAATGATGAAGAAAATGGCATTGTAGATCACGAAGAAATATTATTCGAAGTTGCCAAAATTGCTAAACTTCCTGCAGAACAGGTTACTGGTAAAGAAAGTGTTAATGTTGCCAATCTTGAAAAGAACATGCGTGATGCAATCTATGGACAAGATACAGCCATTGAAAATCTCTTAAACAAGATCTTTATTGCACAGGCAGGACTTAAATCTTTTAACAATCCAATTGGTAGTTTTCTATTTTTAGGGCCTACCGGTGTAGGCAAAACTGAAGCAGCTAAACAATTGGCCGGTAATCTCAATGTTAAATTAATCAGATTTGACATGAGCGAGTTCCAGGAAAAACACAGTGTAGCCAAGTTTATTGGCAGCCCTCCTGGATATGTGGGATTCGAAGAAAATGCTGGACAGTTGATTACCAGTCTACAGGAAAATCCTAATTGTGTGCTGTTGTTAGATGAAGTAGAAAAAGCACATCCTGATGTACTAACTGTACTGCTCCAGTTAATGGATAATGGGTTTGTCACCGGCAGCAATGGCAAAAAAGCTGATGGCAGAAATGTTATCATAATTATGACCAGCAATCTAGGTGCCGCAGATGCCGAACGCAACAGTATTGGATTTGGAAATTTAAGCAAAGATATAGATAACAAAGAGTCAGTCGACGTATTTTTTGCTCCTGAATTTCGTAATCGTCTAGATGCTATAATTAAGTTTGGCAAACTTGATCATGACACTATGATCAAAATTGTCAAGAAATTTATCAACGAACTCAATGTACTGACTAAGGACAAAAACATTCATGTGACCTTAACCGATGATGCTGTAGAGCATTTGGTTAAGAAAGGATTTGATCCCAAGATGGGGGCTAGGCCTTTACAGAGAGCTATCAACGAAAATATCAAATTACCGCTCAGTAAAGAAATGTTGTTTGGCAAATTGATCAACGGCGGCGTTGTTGAAATAGCTGTAGAAGACGACCAATTAAAAATCAACGTTATTGATATATTTCCTGAAAAGGATATTGTTCCAGAAGAAGAAGACGAGGACGAATCAGTAGAGGTATAAATAACTGACTATGCCTGCATTGAGTCAAAATTTAAACTTTACTGTTGCTACCGGTAGTTCTGTACAAGTAGCTTATCCTAATACAGCAACCACAACACTGACCTTTATCAGTGACAAGGTCAAAGGGGATGGCTATTACGGCAGCAGTGACGGATTTCACACTGTTGCCTACAAGACTACCTATGATTTTATTGGGGATATATACATGGAGGCTAGCCTGGCCACAGATCCTAGTAATACAGATTGGTTTGGCGTGGTCGGTACTGAAGTTAATTATTCAGCCTTAAATGTAAGAACTACTAGCACCGTAGATATCTTCAATTTTACAGGTAATTTCGTTTGGGTTCGGGGCTATATCTCTATAGATCAAGGCACTGTTCAGTCAATCAAATACAATCATTAATCGCATAATAAATACTCTATAATTTGGAGAGAGTAAATGCAGGTTCGTGATCTATTAAATGCCTTAGATTCTTTAGAAGAAAACATACAAGAAGGCGATGTTTTTGAACTAGAACTTGGTGATTTTATCCTAGAAACTACCGTAATTGGTCTAAAAAGTGATGGTCCTATACTGGCCATAGATGAAGTAGCACTAGCATACATTCCTTTAGAAGAAGCCAAATATCATGGACGCACTGTGCCACTAGGCAAGCCTATGCATGGTGATGTTAAAAAGAGCAAGGTCTATGTCAAAGACCCCAGTACAGGCAATGTTAAAAAGGTAAATTTCGGTGATAAAAAACTCAGTATCAAAAAACATCTACCTGGACATCGAAAAAGTTTTAGAGCACGCCATCATTGCGAGAACCCTGGCCCCAGAACCAAAGCTCGCTATTGGTCCTGCAGAGCCTGGTAAAATATTATGTTATTAAATGAATTTTTTGGTCGATCAGCAGATATTCATAAAGATCCCTCTAAGAATCAAGAGGACAACAAGATCAAGGATGAACTGTATTGGTACATTTTAGATCACGATCGACTGCATAAAGATTACTTTCACCCCATTGCAAAAAAATTAAAGCAATCTCATAACCGTTCTGCTGCAATTCAAGAATTCATGCCTATGGTGGAAAAAGGCTGTAAAGAATTCTATCACTTTCATAAAATGGAAGGGCGATTGGGTAAGATATTTCCCAAGGATCTGCGTGAAGAACTGTGCCAACAACTGTATGATCACTATATTGAAGGTGTAAAAAAGAATCATTACAAGATCATGGAGGGCGGTAACTTAGAATTACCTAATCCCGAAGATCCTACAAAACCACATCAGGCTGACGAAATCAACCTCAAGGTGCATAATCGCACATACATGGTAGGACTACTCAACAAAATGCTACATGATGTCAGTGCAGTGTTTCAGGCCAAGTATAAAAAATCATTATGGTCTGCCAATTTGCTGCAAAGTCGTGAGTTCCTAAGCGGTAGCAGCCTACATTTTTTCAATACCAACGGTATTAGTGATGAAGAATTTGCCAAACACAAACCCAAAGTAGGAGATATTGACACACAGGTTGATGTTAAGTTAGAACCTGAAGTGGATGAATTCTTAACCGCCATGACTGGCAAACAGATTGGTGATACTACACTTCTCGGATTCAGTCGAGGTACTGCACAATTTAATGCTTTATTTCAGTTTCAAGATCCACCTATGAAAATACAGGTAGATTTTGAATTTGGTGGATATGGGGAAGAAACTAATACCCCCGACGATTGGTTTAAATTCAGCCACAGTAGCGATTGGAATGACATTACTGCCGGCATCAAGGGGGTATTCCACAAGTATCTCTACAGAGCACTGGCAGCCGGAGGCAGTGTTCAACAGGCTTATGTAGCCAAAATGCAGGACAGAGGTAAGGCCCGAGCAATGGTAATTAACCCCGAACCACAAATGGTTAGCATGTTGTCTTTTGCTGTGTCCAGCAAACAAGGTGGAGGTATGAGCAGAAAGTATGTGCCTTATACTGATCCCGAAACTGGCGAAAGCAGCCGCGATGGCCTTCCTATTGTGATTGAAGTTGATCCTAAAGAAAGAACCTATATTCAAAATCTCAGCGAACAGTTCGAAATGATCTTTGGTCGGAAGCCTGAAGGCAATGACAGCCAACTACAACAGAGTTTTATAGGCACACTAGATCTAATCAACAAATACATAGATCCCGATCGTAAGCCCGATATTGTTCAAGATTTTCTAGATATCTGTTTTGAAATTGGTGGTCAAATGATCACCAAAGATGATCCCACAAGAGATGCTCAAATTAAATTTGCAGCCATCGATGTTATGTTAGAAAAACTGGGTATGGGCAGTATGAGAGCACAGGCTATCGCACAGGCCAAAGCCTACGAAGATGATTATCAAGAACTGAAAGCATTTAAGTTAGCAAATCCCAAAGAAAAGCGGCCTAGAGCCGCAATGAAAAAGGCCAAGGCCGCTGCCGCGGCAGCACAAGGAGTAACAGAGGCAGAAGAAGATAAACCACAACCGGCCGTAAAGGCACAACTACGCAAAGGCATGCCACATCTTCGTGATCTAAAACCTGCAGACTTTTTGGATCTAATCGATGAACTACAAGATGACGGTGGCCGTTTTAAACTACAGAACATTCCCTTAAATGTCAAGATTGACGGCTTTGGTGGTCGGTTTGGTAAGGATTCCCAAGGCAAACCTTTCATGGGCACCAGTCGCACTGAACCCAAATACAAAGCAGGATTCTTAGACTATCACAAACAAAAAGGCACCACTGATCCCGAAGTGCTAGGTCGTGCTGCTAACTTTGACAAGTTGTTTAATGAAATGATGACCGCTATCAAAATGGTAGATAGTGCATTAGGACCAGACTTCTTAGTGGATAGACAAGTTACCTGCGAAGTGCTGTTCCTACCATTTGCTACCAAGACAGAATCAGGCGGATTAAAGTTTGTGGGCATTGAATATGATCAGATTCCCAAAGGTGTTGATCTAGTGTTAGTCCCATTCCGCATAGTAGAGGGCGGATCTGGGGAAGAAATAGCCGACGGCGATTCAGTTGTTCAACAGATAGCAGAATTGGGTCAAAGTGGCAATGTCATGTTTATGAGCAACAGGCTGGTGCAAAAAGAGGGATTAGATGTCACAGAAATCGTCAATGTGCTAGATAACATTGATGAACTCAAAGACATTGTCAGTGGCACAGCAGGTAAGCGTGATCGTACCAGTACCGATCTACGCCGCCAGGTTGAAGAAAAATTAAAGCCAGTGCAGATTGCACTAGAGCGTGCTATTGACGAAGATCCTAATATTGTAGGTAAAGATAAACTAGGTACTGAATACGAAGGTATTGTTATCAACAGCAGACTAGGTCCCATCAAGGTTACTAGTCAGAGGCAGAAAGATCTTATTTCTGCTAAAAATGCTGCTAGAGCAGCGGCTCGTACTGATCGTGGTAGAGAGAACACCAATAAGACCGCGGTAGTAGCAATTGGCAGTTTTATAGGACATTGTGGCCATCAAGAATTATGGAATTATACAGTCAATAAGGCCAAAGAGTTAAACGGTGATCCTTATCTATTCATTGGTAATGCAGAAGGCAAGGATGATCCTATTCCTCCATCAGTTAAAGTAGAGACATGGCATAAACTATATCCTCAATATGCCAACAATATCAGCACCGTAACACAAGAAGGCGGATCCTTAATACAAAAGATCAAACATGAACTGATCAATCCATTGCCTGGCAAACCACCACGCTATGACAATATCGTCATTATGGTCGGAGAGGATCGCGGCAATCTCAGCATGCCACAGGCCCTAATGAAGGCTGTTAATAAGTTCCAAGGCTATGAGCATGTCAAGGTCAGTTTAGAAGTTACCCCCCGCGGTACAGGCGTTAGTGGCACAATGCTACGCAATAGTTTAAAAAATGATTCTCCAGAACAGGCATTAACCGTATGGTCTAAGGCCTTTGATGTTAATCGACTTGGCGTAGATTGGATTGAACACCTAATGGACATTACTCGTAAGGGAATGGGCATTGCTACTAAACAACCAGAGCCGGTGGCAGAAAGACTGTTGAATTCTCTAATCAATTTTAGAAAACAGCCTGTTATAGAAAATGAAGAGTATGAATTACGTCAGCGTATGATACGAGCCGTTGCAGATGCCACAAGATATGGCGAGGCTGAATTAAATTTACTCAGCACCGCCAAACTCAAGGATCTACTCAAACAACATCTACACCCGGCCGATTGGGACGGTGATGAACCTGAAGGCGATTGGGACAGTGCAGAAAATTATGATGACCGTGATTCTTCTATGGAGTCCTCATACTGGGGAGGTCCCAGTCCGGCACAAAAGCGTTTTGATCGTGCTATGAAACGCGAGCGTGAAAAAAGTGCCCCCGATAGACAACAGTTTCAACGCGAATTAGATCGTATCATGCCTCCACCAAAAAAAGAACCTGAGGTAAAGGATATAGCGGAAGACTCGGAACAAAAATATCTATGGCACGGGTCAAGACAAAAGATTGATATGTTAGAACCTCGTCAATCTGTAGACACAGGTGGTGCCGCGGGTAGTAATCAAAATGCTATCTATGCTACTAGTGATCCTAAGGTTGCTATCGCAATGGGACTAACTACTCCGGGGTCAGATACAGGTATGTTTCCTAACGATCCACAAATGGTGTTGTTCAAAGGAAATATTAGAAAAGGTGAGAATGTTTATTTACACAAGGTACCATTTCATGGACCTGACGGTAAACCGCAGTTTGTTCAAGGTGGTAATTCACGAGAGTTTCACACCATATCCGGTGTCAAAGGAATTAAACCTGTAGAAATAAAAGCAGTTCCAGTAGACAAATATCTCAATCTAATCAGACAAGCAACTCCTGCAGATTTAGAATTACAGAAAAAATACATGAAGCAAGGTGTGGCGGAAGGCACATTAAACGAGTTTGACCATGCTCGTCATGTCAAACTACTTAATACCCATATGAAGAAATTAGGCTACGAAAATATCGGTGCTGGAACAGACGCACAAGTATTTGCTAAAGAAACCGGGCCAGTGAAAAAGATACTTATGCCTAAAAGTGGAGATATTTCTACTGCTGAAAATTCATTCCTGGCATTTTACAACTATTGCCAGGCAAATGCCCGTAATCCACACTTGCCAAAGTTTCACCAAATTCAAGACAATATTGAATTAGATGGTGAACGTTTTCGTCAAATAACCATGGAACGACTCGAAGAAGTAGATCCTGAGTATGAAGACATGCTGGTTAGTATGACAGACGGTATTGAAGATGGTACGCCATTAGATCCACAATATCAACCATACATCAAATTCTATCAAACATTGAAGTCAGTTATGCTCACAGGTCGTAAATTAGGTTTTGAGAATGATATCATCACTTTTCAAAGTGTCAATATAATGCAGAGAGGTGATACATTGGTGATCATAGATCCATGGACGGGAGGCGGTGGATTAGAGGAAGGTTGGTTTAAAAATGCTGTTGCAGGTGCCGCATTAGCAGGTGCCGCACTAACTGGTGCAGGTAACGCACAAGCCGCAGATCTAAGTCACTATAATACAGAGTATCTACAAAAAGCCGCAGATGAAAATCGCTTTGGTAGATACATGGTTAGCATAGACGATGCTAAGGCAGAATTACAAGCCAGGGCAAACGGTAAGCAACAAGCGACTACTCCGGAACCTAGTAATAGTAATGTTAAATCAGGGTATAGCAAAGAATATCTACAAAAGGCCGCAGATCCTAATAGATTTGGTAGATACTTAATTAGTGTGGAACGAGCACAAGAATTATTAAACAAGATGAATGCAGTCGATGAAGCTAGCAAAAGCAAGGACAAATATGTGCCAGTTAGCGAATCAGTTGAAAATATCATGGCCGCACTGATAGATAGGATCATTGTAAAAGAAGCAGGTAAATAACATTATGGAAAAACTTGTACAGCTAACTCGCATAGCATTCAGCAGCACCTTTAGTTTTTATGTAAAGGCCCATTCGTTTCACTGGAATGTAGAGGGAAGAGATTTCTATGAATATCATAAACTATTTGAAGAAATCTATGAGGAAGTCTATGGATCCATTGACGCCTTTGCAGAAAATATTCGCAAACTGGATGCATACATGCCTACCAGTTATCATACACTCAGTATGCTGACTCGTATTGAAGACGAGGATCGTGTGCCCAACAAAGATCAAATGGTGCAAGAACTGCTGATGGACAGTGAAAAGATTTTGATCATACTGAAGAAAAATTACGATGCCGCTGAAGCAGCAGGCGAACATGGCCTTAGTAACTTTCTAGCAGAACGCATGGACGCACACAAAAAACACGCATGGTTCTTACGTGCCAGTATCAAGGAACAACAATGAGAGCTGATGAGTTTATCACCGAGGGCGGCATAAAACCAATACATAAGATGCATAAGGCATCTATGAAAAATGTAACTACGCTGCCTAATCAAAACATGAATCACGGTAGTGCTCGGTTACATTATCGTTTTGGATTAGCAATGGCAGGTGCTCCTGATTATCCTACCAAAGCAGAAAACTGGATAGGTGGAGATCCCTTGTTGTCACCATACACCGAAGTAGAAATGGATATCATTAACTATGCTGCTAAACAGGTAGGCGATGGAAAGGTCCGTGTTTGGTCAAATGATCGCAGTCAAGAAATGCCAGGTGTTAATACGCAAAGCCCAGTGGCAAAATGGAATAAAAAATCATGAATCAAGAATTTAAAAAAATCTCTAACAAAACAGAAACCCGTTACATCCTTGAATCTATGACAGCAGGTGCGACAGGTGGTGGTGCTATTGCAACTTCAGAAAAACCTGTAGGCGAGGTTCAGGCACGAAGTTCAAGTCCTACACCACGTAGCCCTGTGGCACGGGCCGCACAAAAGGTAGCCAAAGGCAGTGGAGCACACAAGAACCCTGCTAAAACTATTCCTCGCAAAGAAAAACACAAAGGACGTGAAGTTTCAGAAGCAGATTTTGATCCCAACAGATTAAAAATGATACAGAACAAGATCAAACAGTCTAAGGGCGGCACTCCATTAAGAAGAGATGAAAAAGGCGAATTATCCGATCTAATGAAAGGATTTAGTTTAGACAGATTGAAAAAAGCCATGTCTGGGCAGACCTCTGAAGGAGGAGAACCAGATCATGAGATCAGCATGGCCGGCAGCGAACTGCACAGTATCTATCAGGATGCCAAACAACTGCATGCCATGATCAAACACTACAGTGAAATGGACGGATTAGATGCTTGGCAGCAGAGTAAGATTACCAAAGCCGCAGATTATCTCAACAGTGTGCTACAGAGCCTACAGCATGAGGTCATGGGCGAGAGCGAACGTACAATGAGTCGTGCTGCCAAAGGCATGATGAAATATGGTAAGGATGGAATGCGGGCATTGGCCAAGGCCGGTCGTGAAGGTGCAAGTGAAAAGCAGTTAGACACCATTCGCGATAAAAACAACAACTATAGCGAAGGGTGGAGTCAAAAGTATAAGAATTCAATCAATTGCAGTCATCCAAAAGGATTTAGTCAAAAGGCTCATTGTGCCGGTAAGCGTAAGCATACAGAAAGCATTGCTATGGAAATGACCTGCCCCGACTGCGGTATGTGTGAAACACACGGCGACAACATGATGGAAGTCAAACAGCGATTAGATGCCAAGTGCTGGAAGGGCAAGCACAAAGAAGGCACTAAGATCAAAGGTGGCATTAGAGTAAACAACTGTGTGCCAAATGAAAGTATCCAAGAATCAGAAAAAAGATGTATGCAATGCGGTATGACCAATTGTAGTTGTCCTCCAGGCAAATGCAAATGTAAGCCTATTGCAGGATGGATGCCTGGTAAAGGATTCAAAAAAGATGTGGCGGAAGGCGGCCCATTTAGTTATGGTAAACCCCCACGCAAAGGCTCAGTGGCTGATTTGGCAGCAAAGCGTCGTCAAGAACAGGATAGAAAAACGCCCCCTATTGAACCAAAAGATCAAATGGTTGGCAACGCTAAGGTCACGAAAGATACAAAGGAAGGCTTGAAGCAAATGCTACGAAAAGTCGATCCTACTATCAAATCAAGATTACGTAGAAAAGCGGATGATCTCGATTATGAAGGCGATGAAGTACATCAAGATTTAAAATCTATGGGTATGGAGCCTCACGATGCTATGACTCGTAACATGGATCCTGAAAAATATTATAGAAATGCAGATCGCTATCGTAGATTGGCTGACAAAGATGTAGATGAAACTCAACTAGCCGAACTGGATCGCCCAAGTGGTAAGTTATTCATTATTGTCAAAGCAGATAACGCAGGTGCTACCCATGTGTTTGGCGACTTTGGATCATTCCCGCAGGATGTCATGCACAAGATCAGCAAGCGTGGCACTAGAGATAAATCAGGTGCCAAGACCAAACTAAAGATCGATTTCTTGTTTGACAATTTTAGATCCACTATCCAACAACTGAGAATGATCTTTAGAGATGTGGATTTTGTGGGTGCTGAAGCAGCAGAATTTATTATTCACAGTTCCGCACTACGCAGCGATCAGGGCGAAGATGTTAAACAACTAAGAGATTATATCGAAGCCGGCGACGATCGTCGTATGAAAATATATCAAGCACCGGAGGACGATGAAGAAGACGACGGCGAAACAACTGGTGGCAATTTACCACGTGCTAAAAAACCACAGACACAGATGGGTGGAAAATCTACAGAACAACCAGGCATGACCACTTATCAGTTTAAAGATCCAATATTTGCTCGACGGGTACGTGGAATGAATTTAGGATTCAATATCAAAGGCGATAGCATTACTGTAGATCAAAAACAGAAACAAAAGCTGTTGAGTATGCTGGGCAACAAGTTCGGTGATGTGTTTGCTGACAAAGAAAAATTCAGAGAACAAGACTCTTACCTTGAGTCATTGGCCGCAACATTGGCTGAAAAACTCACAACAGACATGACCGTAGATCAATGGCGTGATGATTTTAAAGCAGCAGATCCCAATCGGTATCACCAGTTTAGAAATAAAACTCCTGAGAAAAAAGAACGCATGGCTGATGCGGCCAGATATTCTGCTATACAGAAAAGATGAAAATCAATGAAATCTACGATCCAGATAGGTATGAAATACATAACCTAAAAAAGCTGGATCGTATATTAGTCGAGCTCTGTAAAATGATTATACGGGGGCAAAAAAAGGATGCTGACTACTATGGCATGGTCGCTGCCTGTGTTCTAGATCCCGATAATCGTCCAGTGTTTGGCATAAACAAACCCACAAAAGACGGACAGCGAATGCATGCCGAACGTGTGGCCATGGACAAATATCAAGAACAATACGGTGAAATACCCGAAGGCAGTATCATTATCACTACACTTAGCCCCTGTAATGAACTGCATGATGCAACCGCAGATGATCGGTATGGAGAAAGCTGCACCGAATTGGTCAATGCTAGCCCAGTTCGTAAGGTCTATTGCGGGTACATGGACCCTAGCCAAGGTGATGATCAGCAGGTCGAACGTCGATTTACCCTACAAGAAACTGCTAACCCTGACATACGCAAGCTCTGCGAAAAATTTGCTGCAACATTCTTGACAATACCATCTTAATGCTGTATAATAGCATATAAGGAGAATTACACTATGAGTAAAGCATTTGGCGATCCAGAACGAGCCAAAATCAAACAGATTGTGGCCGAAGGTGTCACAGTCATGCAGGAAATTTCAGACCTTACTGAAGGCCTAAACGAAACTATTAAGGCGGTGGCCGAAGAACTAGATGTTAAACCCAGTGTTATTCGTAAAGCCATTCGTATTGCACAAAAAGACACATGGGATCAGGTATTCCGTGAATTTGACGATCTAGAAACCATTGTGGATATCAGCGGACACGCCAACATGAGGAAGGATGATGGAGATTAAAATTTCTGGAATCAATTTCCAGATGCAGGACAAAGAACCTGAAAAAATGAACGGGCTAGTGGGAATGGCTATGTTTAATGCACAAGAAATGTGGATTAATGCATCCTCTACTCAACAGACTAAAATAATTGCCAGGTGGCATGAAATTATTCATATGATGGATCGAGCATATGGTACAAAACTCACTGAAGAACAGGTCACTATTTTTACTCACGCATTAGTGGCCTTACTTCGTGATAATGAAGGCATAGTGGATCAAATAAATAATGATTAATACTCTGTTTGGACCAACCTTAGAGTGGATTAGGAATGATTATGAATCCAATCGTTTTAGGTTTGTTATGGAGCTCATTGCTTGGGCTATTAGTATTGGGTGTGCTATTGCGATGGCTTTCACAGTACCATCCCCTCCCTTTATTATTATGTACCCTCTGTGGATTACTGGTTGTGCTATCTATGCCTGGGCTGCTTGGACTCGCCGCTCATTTGGTATGCTGGCTAACTACCTCTTGCTTGTCACCATTGATTCCACAGGCCTGGTGAGATTGTTGCTAAATATACATTGAGTAAGGTTCGATCAGCCACAAATGATCATTGAGGTATTTGTCTGCCACAAAAGACAAAAAGGAGCTAAATTATGAGTTATATCGATGCCATCTGGGATCGCGACAAAGACATTATTCGTGTCGTTGAACGTGATACAAAAAAAGGCCGTATCTATCAAGAATACGCCGCCAGATACCTATTTTATTATCCCGATGCTAGAGGCAAATACCAAAGCATTCACGGAGAAAATCTCAGTAAAGTTTCTGCCAAGTCCTGGAAAGACTTTATTAAAGAACAAAAAATTCACAGCAGTCATAAGCTGTACGAATCGGACATCAATCCAGTATTTCGCTGTCTAGAAGAAAATTATCTAGGTCGAGATGCACCTAAACTTAATGTAGCATGGTTTGACATCGAGGTGGATTTTGATCCCGAGCGTGGATATGCCAGTCCCGAAGATGCATTCATGCCCATTACTGCCATTGCTGTGCATCTTCAGTGGCTAGATACACTGGTCTGTTTGGCAATTCCTCCCAAAACGCTAAACATGGCTCAGGCAGAAGCCTTGGTCAAAGATATTCCCAATACACATCTGTTTGAAACAGAAGCAGAACTGTTGGAAATGTTTCTGCAACTGATTGAAGACGCAGATGTGTTAAGTGGGTGGAACAGTGAAGGATTTGATATACCTTATACTGTCAATCGTGTGACCAAGGTATTAAGCAAAGAAGATACACGTAGATTTTGTTTATGGGATCAATTTCCAAAGAAGCGAGAATATGAAAAATACGGCAAAACAGCACAGACCTATGACCTGGTGGGACGAGTGCATCTTGACTCGCTTGAACTTTACCGCAAATATACATACGAAGAAAGGCACAGTTACAGGCTGGATGCTATCGGAGAGATGGAAATCGGAGAAAACAAAACAGTCTACGAGGGTACTCTAGATCAACTGTATAACAATGATTTCCGCAGGTTTATTGAATACAATCGGCAAGACTGTGCTTTACTAGACAAGCTAGATAAAAAACTGAAATTTTTGGATCTGGCCAATACGCTAGCTCACGAAAATACTGTGTTGTTAATGACCACAATGGGTGCTGTTGCAGTCACTGAACAGGCCATTATCAACGAAGCACATCAAAAGGGCATGATTGTGCCCAGCAGACCTCGTAGAGATGACAATGCTGACACACAGGCTGCAGGTGCCTATGTAGCCTATCCTAAAAAAGGAATCCACGATTGGATCGGTAGTATGGACATCAATAGTCTATACCCCAGTGCCATTCGTGCCTTAAACATGGGACCAGAGACTATTATCGGACAGTTGCGGCCTGTAAAAACTGATCAATATATTCAAGAGCAGATGCATCTGCAGAAGAAATCGTTCGCAGCGGCCTGGGAAGGACTGTTTGGTACCTTTGAATACGAAGCGGTTCTTCGAGAAGACAGAGCCTTTGAAATCACTGTAGATTGGGAAAACGGAGAAAGTGATGTACTCAGTGCCGCAGAAGTCTACAAATTGATCTTTGAAAGCAATCGTCCCTGGATGCTCAGTGCCAACGGTACTATCTTTACATATGAAAAAGAAGGTATCATCCCCGGCTTGCTCAAACGATGGTATGCTGAACGAAAGGACATGCAGAAAAAACTCAAAGAATCAATCTCAGCGGAGAATAAAATTGAAGAAGAATATTGGGACAAACGACAATTGGTTAAGAAAATTAACCTCAATAGTCTCTACGGTGCTATCCTCAATGCTGGTTGCCGTTTTTTTGACAAGCGTATTGGTCAGAGCACCACGCTTACCGGACGGGCTATTGCCAAGCACATGGCTGCTAAGGTAAATGAAATTATCACAGGCGAATATGACCACATAGGCAAAAGCATTATCTATGGTGATACTGATTCGGTTTATTTTTCTGCTTACAACTCCCTAAAGATTGACATACAGAAAAAGATCATCCCATGGGACAAAGAGATTGTGGTGCAACTCTATGACACAGTATCCGACACTGTCAATGCTACCTTTGTGGATTTTATGCAAGACGCATTTCACTGCCCAAAAGGACGTGGAGAGGTTATCAAGGCAGGCCGCGAACTTGTGGCCGTTAAAGGCCTGTTCATTACCAAAAAGCGGTATGCTGTGCTATTCTATGACAAAGAAGGAAAGCGTAGTGATGTAGATGGAAAGCCTGGCAAGATCAAGGCCATGGGGCTGGATCTCAAACGCAGTGATACTCCGGAATTCATGCAGAAGTTCTTAGAAGAAGTACTGACAAAGGTACTGAATGGTGCTGAAGAGTCAGAGATTCTCGAAATGATTACCGATTTTAGAACGGACTTTAAAACTCGGCCAGGATGGGAAAAAGGCAGTCCAAAACGTGCCAACAACATTGCCGAATATCAGGCCAAGGAGGTCAAACAGGGCAAGGCCAATATGCCTGGCCATGTGCGGGCCAGCATCAACTGGAATACTCTCAAACGTATGAATGAGGACAAGTACTCTATGAACATAGTGGATGGTATGAAGGTCATTGTCTGTAAGCTCAAGGAAAATGCCTTAGGCTATACCAGTGTAGCTTATCCAGTAGATGAACTACGCATACCCAAATGGTTTCAAGACCTACCATTTGACCATGCAGAAATGGAGACTACTATCATCAACAACAAGTTAGACAATCTTATTGGAGTGTTGGAGTGGGATTTAGAATCCACTACTCGAGACAACACCTTTGGTAATTTGTTTAGTTTTGAATAAAAAATTGTTGACAATCAGCAATTTTCTAAATATAATAACACATAAAGGATTAATAAAATGCAAGATCTTCTCAAAGACATCGTTAGTCATACTCATAGTTTAGGCTTTTTAGAAATGGTCAAGATCACAGGAACTGACCAAACTACTCAAATTGATTCTATGTCAGAAAATCGCACTGTGATCATGTATGGAGAAACTCATGTACCATACGCAGATCTAGTTGGTGTGTTTGGCATGCCTCAACTTAACAAACTCAAATACAATCTAGATTGTCCAGAATACCAAGAAGATGCCAAGATTGAAGTTATCAAAGGCATTCGCGACGGTGAAGAACTTCCTGTAGGACTTCACTTCGAAAACAAAGATGGTGACTTTCATAACGACTATCGTTTTATGAATTCACAGATCATTAATGAAAAATTAAAAACTGTGAAATTTCGTGGAGTCAAGTGGGATGTTGAACTAGTTCCCAGTGTACAAAACGTAAAACGCTTTCAATATCAGGTTGCTGCCAATAGTGAGCATCCTTCCTTTATTGCCAAAACAGATGGAGATAAATTAAAGTTTACCTTTGGTGATGCTGGCAGCACGACCGGCGGTGAGTTTGTGTTTGCCACTGGCATTACAGGAAAATTGACCAAGGCATGGAATTGGCCGGTAGCATCAATTCTAGCAATTCTCAAGATTGCTGATGTTAATAACACCATGATGAGTTTCAGCAATGAAGGAGCCTTGCAGATCACTTTAGACAGCGGTATTGCTACCTACAAATACATTATTCCAGCATTGACATGATTCAAGAATTAACGACCAATAGTCAACACCTTTTTCCATCTCGACTCAGTGTATCACAACCTTATATTAACGGAGGTCATGGTATGGTTAGATATAACTCCAATTCTGGACGATTAGAAGTTAACGATGGGTCAACTTGGATGCCGTTAGGCAACCAATGGGGTCTTAATCTTTCCAATGATGCCATTAATGCCATTGATTGGGTCAAGAACAAAATAAAGGAAGAGGAAGAACTAAAGGCACTGTCTAAAGATCATCCTGCTGTTCAATTTGCTGTTGAAAATCTAGAACGAGCTAAACAGCAACTGGATGTTACCATTAACCTATCAAAAGAATATGCAACATAGACCACCAATTGACTTAACTCCGTTACAGCAAGACTATGCTGTGTATCTGCCAGCTATTTCGTCGTTCTACAGTACTTATGTAGCCAAACAGAGATTGGAAAAACATATTTCCGATGACAGAATTCCTAAAGGGTTTGATCGAGGCATTGAAGGCATGAACTTTCTCAATCCAGAAGAAGGATATTTTACCTACAAATATGCCCTATATTCAGCAGGTCATGCTCAATTAGATCTTCAAAAGAGTCTTGTTCAAGAAAGCATGATTCAAGATCGTGATCGAAAGAACACAATGATCTTAGGTGATTCCGGTGGATACCAGATTGGTAAAGGTGTTCTTAAATTTGACTGGTTGAACTTTGAAGGTACGGAAGCCAATAAAGTTAGAAAGAAAATTTTAGAATGGTTAGAAGTCACTGCTGACTGGTCAATGATGTTAGACGTTCCGACTTGGGCCTGTGATCATATTCACAGCCCAAAGACCGGATTGAAAACATTTGAGGATTGTCTAGATAAAACTCGATTCAATAACGAATACTTTCTAAAGAATCGCATGGGGCAAACCAAATGGCTCAATGTTCTACAAGGCAGTGATTGGGATACCGCCGAGAAATGGTACGACGGTGTTAAAGAATTTAGCGATCCCGCAGTATGGGGTGACAGTGCTGCTGAAGGTTGGGCCTTTGGTGGTGCCAATATGTGTAAAATGGATATTACTCTCAAGCGTCTAATGACCATGAGAGAAGATGGTTTGCTAAAAGGCAAAAATTGGATCCACTTCTTGGGCACTGCTCAATTAGATTGGAGCTGTTACTTAACTTTAATTCAACGACAACTTAGAAAGCATATCAATGAAAACCTTACCATATCTTTTGACTGTGCCTCACCGTTTATCGCAACTGCACATGGACTCGTCTACACCAGTGCAGTCCACACCCCCAAAAGGTGGAGTGTTATTATGGACAAAGCACCAGATAACAAGGCACTTGCAAAATCATCAATCCCTTTTCCCTTCGAATCAGAAATAGGTCGTAGGTTAGAAATGGGAGATATCTGCTGGTATGATCCTAATATGAAAAACAAGATTGGAAAAATAGGATCAACAGCCTGGGATAGTTTTGCTTATGCACTTATGATGGGACATAATGTCTACTGTCATATTGTTGCTGTACAACGTGCTCAACAGTTAATGGACATTGAAATTGCCGAACACAGGCATAAAATTAATTGGCGGCATTGGGGCTACAATAAAGGCAAAGAAACACATGATGAATGCAGCGATTGGGTTCCACGAAATATTCTATATTTTGATCGATTTGTTGAAGATTTATTTGATACTAAATCAAAAGCAGATGCCTTTGATATGATTGAAAAGGCCAAACCATTCCTTAAAAGTCTAGAGGGTGCAAGATTACGAGGAGGTGCAGCCTCAAATACTTTTGGAAGTCTGTTTACTGTAGAGACTGTGACTCGGGCAGATGAAATTGACCTAGAAAATCCCGAGGACGAAAAATTGCGAGAATTAGAAAATTTAATTAAATTTGAGGAATAAATGGAAAGAACATACGCAACTGAGTTTACAGATGATGTCGACTTCTTTACCGGAATAGAAGTAGAGCATACTCCTGCTTACGGTAAAAAAACACTGTTTGTTGTGGGTCTACAGAAGTTCCAAGATATTCATACTCACCTGTTAGGTTGTGAACATATTTTCTTTGGTGCTAATCACAGTTTTAATCCACCAGCAGACAGTCCAGAATACTGGAAGGCCTGGGAAGAAATGATTGAAAATTTTCTCTGTAGAGGCTATCTCTGTAGTTTAGATATTCCAATCAGTGCAGTTGAAGAATTTAATGAGGGCGGACTTTGTGAATACAACAATTTTATTCCACAGATTCGTATTGCTATTCCATATATAAAATTATGGAACTATAACACCATGATTAAAATTGACGACAAAAATTTTAATGCAACCAATCCCGGTGTGTGGTCACACAGTCTGCACACACTAATGGATCGTAACAAATTCACAGACTGGAATCAATACAACAAGGACGAGATATTAAAATGATCACAAGTAAAATTACCAAACAGGCTGTACAGCAATCAACTGAAGAAAAACTTCTAAAACTACTCGAAAGCATCGATTGGAAACTTTGGGAAATGTACAACATGATGAAGGACAATCTTCCTGAAAAATCTAAAACTGCTAAATCCACTGCTGCTAAAAAATCCGAAATCAAAGAAACTTAAACTATGAGCATCGAAGCCATGCAAGAGGCTCTAGAAGCCCTCAAATGGCTTCGTGTGGCATTTAAACCACAGAGTCAAGGTCGACAGGTAGCAGACAGTGCTATACTAGCACTAGAAACTGCCCTCGGCCCCGACCCATTAGATTTCGAAGTACTTGACAAAGAAGGCAACGTCATATATACTAGTGACGTAAATAACAGTAGTTAAATAGAGATTGAAATGCCTGCTACCTATCTAGTCAGTGATACACATTTTGGACACGCAGGAGTTTGCCACTTCACCCAAGCCGATGGTGTGACCAAACTGCGTCCATGGACGAATCCTGATGAAATGGACGAGGAAATGATTCGGCGGTGGAATGATCGTGTGCGTCCAAAAGACAAAGTGTATCATCTCGGCGATGTGATAATTAATCGTCGGGCATTTCCTACCCTGGCTAGACTGAATGGCGACAAGGTGTTGATCCGTGGAAACCACGATATTTTCACTGATGACGAATATCGACAATATTTTAGAGCCATTAGGGGTTGCCATGTGCTGAATGGCATGATACTGACTCATATTCCTATCCATCCAGAAAGCCTAGGTAGGTTTGGTGTCAACATACATGGCCATCTCCACTCTAATCGTGTTATGGTTGACGGAGCAATTGATGTACGTTATCATAGTGTTTGTGTAGAACAAACCGACTTTACTCCTATACTGTTTGAAGATGTGATTAAACGGATCACTGCAGAAGGCGGAACTGTGGGATTCCGTAACGGAAATGGACCTATAGTGGATTAAACATGGAAGATTCAATTCTCACAGTACTGATAATTTATATCACTCTTATAATTCTTATATTATTAGCAGGATTGCAACGTTTTAAGAGCAGAAAGAAAAATGAAAATCTACATCGGTCCCTATAAAAATTGGGTAGGGCCATTTCAATTGGCCGAAAAAATCCTATTCTGGATGGACAAAGATAAGGACGAACGTGTTCATAACTTTGGGGAATGGCTGGCTCATGGTAGTGTAGAACCTGAGCCAAAATTTGGCACTGGTGCAGATATTCTCAGTCGTAAGGAACGTCCTAATACCTTACTGTACCGTTTTTTACTTTGGATTGAAAGCAAACGCAAACGTAAAATTAAAATTCACATTGATCCTTATGATACTTGGGGCATGGACTCTACACTGAGCATGATCATTCTTCCCATGCTCAAACAATTGCAAGAGACCAAACACGGTGCTCCATACGTTGAGGATGAAGATGTTCCTGAGCATCTACGTAGCACTGTCGCCGAACCAAAAGAAAACGAATGGGATACAGATAGTAATCACTTCCTTCGGTGGGATTGGGTCATGGACGAACTAATTTGGACTTTTACTCAGCTACACCCAGACACTGATTGGGAGGATCAATATCGTTCGGGAGAATATGACCTTCATAGTATGCCTTGTGAATGGGATGAGGCGGGCAAGCCTACACTATATGAAATGAAAGATGGTCCTAACCATACCGCTAAAATTGATTATGACGGAATGAAGGCACATCAAGATCGTATCAATAACGGCTTAAGACTTTTTGGTCGCTACTATCAAGGACTTTGGGATTAAATCATGTCGACCTTATCTAACAGCCCAGATCGAGGAACCTTTGGTATAAACGGTATTATTCGTCGAGCCAAAGAAAGCGGACTTGATGTGGATACCGATACCCATACTCAAGAAATGATTCAATATTATAAGAATTTGAAAACCATGACAGAACAAAGAGAAAAAGATCCTGCTTGGAAAAAAAACAATATGGAATACGATCTACGCACTACAGATTGGATTCTCGACAAAGTTCGTGCTAGTGAAGTGTATGCTCAGAATTTATATGCTGCTATGTGTAATAACGAGTTCCAAAAATTAGATGTTATGCCTATTCTTAAAGATGAGAAATGGTCGTGTAGCTGGCGTTATGCTGGAGGCATTATTGCCGATATGCGTGAATCCGGTGATTACATTGATTGGTATTGCAGTGGAATTAAAGGCAATATGTATAACGACTCTGATGTAGAATTAACTGAAGAGATACAACAACGATTGGCCATTACTGAACAGTTTGTCGGTGAAAGTTATGTCACTGAAGAAATTCGGTCTGACCTAAAACGCCTAGGCTGGATAGTTGTTGATTACGACGACTGCGATGACTAGTCTTAATAGAAAGAGGCAAATTATGACACTACCTGATGAACGATATCGTGCTGTGGCAATAGCCAGGGATCTACTGGCTAGATTAATCAATCCAAAACTAACACCAAGGGTGCCGGTAGAGGTAAGAATAGAAGCAAGAAATTGTCTTAGACATTTTCCGTCTGAATGGGAAATGCAAGAAACTGCCAATCTAGCCCCACGGATGTTTCAAAAAGAAATGGAACCATTATATAAAATGATCAAGCAATACGAAAATGATACTTAGTATATTCCGATGTATAATGTTATAAAACTAATTCGTGGTTGGTTCTATAGGATAAAACGTAGTCGAGCTATAAAAAATCGTATTAAAGAATTACGCAAACGGGATCCTTTTATTTATAAATGATATATTGGGGGATAAATGCACTTAATCACGGTTCTAGTATATCTGTGTTTAAAGATACTAAATTAGTGTCGGTATCTTTATATGAAGAAGATACCCTAGATATTTCTGTAATTCTATCTGCATTAGATTACGGATCCCCCAAACGTATATTTTGGTATGAGCGTCCTTTACTTAAGAAACTACGTCAGATTTACGCAGGGCAATATAAAATAGCCTTGGATATATCAACCTTGCCAAAAAAATATTTAAGCAGTATAAAGATACCTCAGGTGCCTATTACTTACACTCCGCACCATGCAAGTCATGCGGCGGCTGGATATTACACCAGCCCATTTAATAACTGTGCCGTAGTTGTAATCGATGCTATTGGTGAATTTGAATCTGCTACTATCTGGAATTGCTCTCACGGTGAGATGAAAAAAGTTTGGAGTAGAAGTTATCCTCATAGTTTGGGTATTTTTTATAGTGCCTTCACAAAACTTATTGGATTTAATCCTATTAAAGACGAGCATTTGTTGCAGCAGTTAAGTGACTATGGAGATCCTAATAGATTTTATCTCGAGGTTAAAAAATTTATGAATGGTATGTTATACATGCCGGTAAATTTGCATAGAGGTGTAACAGATTGGGCATTGCCTATTAATGATATACAAGATAAACGAGATATTTCTGCAGCAGTGCAATTAATATTTGAAGAACAAGTCTCATTAATTATGGAAAAGGCAATGCAACTGACTGGAGCAGACAGCTTGGTTTATATGGGCGGATGTGCTATGAATAACAAATGTAATACTAAAGAAATGCCTAAATGGAAATATGTTTGGTCATTACCAAGCCCCGGAGATCCTAGTAGTAGTATAGGTGCAGTATTATATCATACTAAGCATCGGCAGTTTAAATATTATGATTGGGGTTTAGTAAAACATTTAGATATTAAAGTGTAATGATAATTAGTTTGAAACTTTTTTAATTTATGAAAAAAATATTATACACAAACGGAGACAGTTTTACATTTGGTATGGAAATACTAGGGGACCATTCTCAAATAATAGAAAATAATGAATTTGCATATCCGGCAGAACTGAATAAACTTTTGAATATTGAAATCAATCGAAACGAAGCTTATTGTGGTGCTACTAATGAATTTATTTTTAGAAAAACAATACAAAATTTGCTGGAAATGGAAAATTCAGGTATTAATCCTAAAGATGTATTTGTTGTAATAGGGTGGACTGCTATTTGCAGAGCAGAAATAAATGCGATCAATTTGATTGAAAATATTATACAAGGCGAAATTTCATTAGAAGAATTAAAAAAAATTAGTCCTTTATGCCCAGAACTTAGAAATTTTGAAACTTTTTTTATAGCTTCTGGAGCAAACATTACTCTTGATTGGAAAGAAAAAAACCGAAAAGATTTCGTACCTGCCATTTTAGAATTTCTTGTCGAATATATATGGAGAGACGATTTGGAATATGAAAAATGGTTTGTTCAGCAAGAATCGTTGAAAAATTTTTTAAATAATAAAGGATATGACTTTTTAATGTTAAACACCACTCAAAAATTTGAACTGAATAGGTTTAACTCCTGGACAAAATCGTTAATGAACACTCTTGATTTAAGGTATATTAATCCAATAAATTTTTCAATGCACGACTGGGTCAAAGAATTTTATCCAGGCGAAATAATGAAATATAGACACCCGACTAAAAAAGCTCATCAAAAATTTGCGGAATATATACATCAATATATTATCGATAATAATATAATTAAAGATCATTGATATGTCTAGCATAGAAAAGATAAAAAAACCTAAAATCTTTCTTTTTTTAAATGATCCAGAATGCTCAGTCATTTGCTGTGCCGGCATGTATGAAGCACTGTCTAATTCCTACGACATTCGTATTTTTACAAAAAATGACCTCTCGTCGAAGTTTCTTAGAAAAGCCGATATCATTGCCTTCCCAGGCGGCATAGGCAATAGTGGATCGTTTGAGGAACTACTGGAAGACAAAGTGGATATTGTTAAAGAATATCTAGCAGGGGGTGGTAGATACCTAGGCATCTGCATGGGAGCATATTGGGCGGGGCATTTTTACTTCGATATACTAGATGGCATTAAAGTTGTACAATATATCAAACGTCGAACTACCGAGATCAAACGCAGTTATGCCACAGTGGCCGAAGTGACATGGAAAGGCAATCCAGAATCTATGTATTTTTATGACGGATGTGCTTTTGTCAGCAAACCCCATAAACAGAAAACTATTGCCACCTATGCCAATGGCGATCCCATGGCTATTATACAGAACCGCGTTGGCCTAATTGGATGTCATCCCGAATCATCACTGTCATGGTACCGCCAACCTTACCTAAAAGATTATTGGCACGAGTTTCGACATCATGAATTGTTGCTGAATTTTGTCAACGAACTAATGGAGCAATAACATGATTGACTGTTTAGTATTAGGTGATAGCATTGCTGTAGGTTTATATCAGAAAATACCTCAATGCGAGTCTCTCAGCAAAGGCGGCTGGAATACTTGGCAATGGAATAGAGACTACCTCAAATATGACCTCACTGCTCAAACTGTGATTATCAGTTTGGGTAGCAATGATCATAAAGGCATCAAAACACAAGAAGAATTAGAACGACTGAGAGAAAAAGTCACAGCAGGCCGCGTGTTTTGGATCCTGCCTGCAATCAAACCAGAGGTTCAACGCATAGTCAAAATGATTGCTGCCTTACACGGTGATACCGTAGTGCCAATCACTCGCCTACAACCAGATGGCGTTCATCCCAGTTGGGCAGGATATAAAGAACTGGCCCGTGTTGTAAAATAACAATAATTGACAAATCCCACATCCGATGTTATACTTATAAAACAATAAACAACACAGAGTTATACAATGAGCGGGTTCGAAGCAATTCTTAAAATTCGGCGTCTTGAAAGAGAATGTGATGAGTTGGGTCTCATGTTCTGTCAAAGTAAGCATGGTAGTTATTATGGTGGTGATGCCGTTGCTCTTAAACCAAAAGATCAAGACAGTCTGCCCGTATACAGTCGCGATGCCGAAGTATTTTTAGGCACTATTGAACAACTTAGTGAATGGTTGCGTGGTGTTCAATGGGCTCGGCAATACGACCGTATGGTATTTGGTGTTAAACACGACAGGACTCGTGAGCGTAAAGAACAAGATGAACGCAATCGACAACTGATGACCATGATTAAAGGAGAAGAAAAATGATTTGGGGTGCTATCCTATTTGGTTTTTTCTCAGTGTTTGGGTGGAACAGTGGTCAAAAGGTTTGGGACAAGTATATCGAACCTAAGATTGAAAAATCTGTAGAACAACAAAAAGATACCAAGGAACCACAATGAGTAGAATTATACTGAGTTGTGGCCACGAAGTAAACGATTTTCATCGTGCTTACCATATTATGACCAAAGGCTCAGATCGCTACGGCGAACGGGCTATTGTATATCAAACTGTCTGCGGTCCGTGCGAAGATCGTTATAGACAGAAGGGTCAAATTTTTGACTTTGAAGAAGTGGCTTATATGTGGGCAGGTAAAGATGATTGAATTTTATTCCGTACAACTAATCGGCTGCGACAATTACTATTGGAGCGGCTGCGGTGGTATACTGTCCTGGGGATTTTAAATGAACGAGAAAATTAAACTACCCGCTCAAGAATGGCTAGGATATGATCCAGAACGAGGCGATCTTCACGGATACACTTTTGAGCAGATGCAGGAGTTCGCTGAGTCGATTGCTGCCGAATGTGTCAAAATTGCCGAAAGCAAAATGACCGGTGGGGGTACCGCAAGAGAAATTCGACAGCAGTTTGGGCTGCCCAGTAATGAAAAATAATCATATGGATCGAATCATCCAACTGTTTGGTATCATTGTGATGATCATCAGTGCCCATTACTTAATCACCCATACCACATTTGGTCTTTGTTAAAATGCAGAACTACGATGGATGGTATGTTGCCAGTATAATGCCACCTGTGGATATGGCTTTCAATGGCAAATATAGATATCAAGGTTGGATGTCCTGCATCAAATGGTGTGTAGAGACATTTGGTGGTGGTATAGGAATCTCAGCATGGGGGCCTGGATGGCGGTTTGTAGGTGAAGGTGTATTTGAATTTCGCGATGAAAAAGACTACGCTTGGTTCCTACTGAGGTGGTCATGATAGTTACCATACCTTACGATCCAGTTTGGGAACCATTGGATTGGGCTAAAAAATATTGTTCAAGTTATATCACTAACGATATGCACATGAATGGATACAATAAATATGATGCTACAAAAATCGATTATCATTTTAGCGACGAAAAAGATGCGTTAATGTTTATGTTGAGGTGGTCATAATGGCTGAAAAAGTTTTCATAGAACGTAAATCTTACAAATTGATCAGCGACGAACGTGACGTAATGCTGCCTATGGGTTTAACCAATCAAGTCGAAGAATGGTGCCTAAATAATAATATTACGGCAGAACAGGTTCAACGGCAATTAATAGGTCAAACCGCATTTGGTGTCACACTTTGGCGTATCAAAGATGAAAGGAAACGTATGTGGTTTATGCTGAGGTGGCTATGAAATTTCGAATCAATCGAACAGATAGAAGACATACTGGGCACGAACAATTCCAATGGTATGTACAGACGTTTGATGACAAACTACACCATAACCAACACGAAAAACTAAAAGCCTTATTTGATCTGAGAGAATGGGCGTGGACTACTTGGGGACCTAGTTGCGAACGTGACTACTGGCTTCACATCCTACGCTACAACACAGAGCATACATTAAATGCTCACTGGTGCTGGCATACAGAACATAGAGAAACTAAACTGTACCTTCGCACCGACAAAGAAGCCAATTGGTTTATGCTGAGGTGGTCTTGACATTTCCCCACAATGTCTGTATAATGTATTCATATAGTGAAAAACGGAGTTGAATCGTGAACTACAGGCTCAAGTATTATTGCTCGCCCAAAACTAGATACTATGTAAATTTAGGTAAATTTATCGACCAGGTCGGTGGTGGCTGGGGCAATTTAATTAGCACTACGAGTTTAGGTCGTGCAAGGTTTTATGCCAAAAAGGCCAAACTCAAAGTTCGACAAATTGACGTTCACCCACGTGGACAGAAACCTTACATATTAAACGGTAGTTGGCTATGAACGAAAGAATTCGAGAATGTTGGTTAAAGGCTGCTAGAGAAGATTCTGGTGATAAGTGGGATACGCAAGAAGAATTTATTGAACGATTCGCTCGGTTGATTGTTCGGGAATGTGCAGAAGTCGGGGACTCTGGTGATCCTCTGCAAGATGGTGGGATTGCGAGAATGATTAAACAACATTTTGGAGTTGATGCATGAGCCTTGATGTATCTCTAATGGTAACTAAACCTGTCTCAGTCTATGACAACAACATCACCCACAACCTGTCTAGCATGGCTGCTAATGTTAAACTATCTAACGGTCTAACATTATATAATGTATTATGGCGTCCTGATGAACACCAACTGGTACTTGCTAAGGATATTGCAGAATTGCTGGACGAAGGATGGAACATACTACTAAGTGAACCAGATCGTTTTAAACAATTTAATCCATCGAACGGTTGGGGTAGTTATGACGGTCTTTGTAAGTTTGTGTGTGATTACCGTAATGCCTGCTGGAACGAGCCTGATGCTACTATAGAGGTCTGCCGATGAACGAACGAATTAGACAACTTGCTGATAAGGCTGGATTAAAATATCACAACTGGATCACAAATGAATCCAATATAAACGATGGTGATTTCAAGTATCCAAGATTAGAAGATTACGAAAAGTTCGCCGAGTTGATTGTGCGGGATGCTGTGCTTTCCGAGCGTGAGGCGTGTGCGAAGGTAGCCGACCGACAAAACGGTGACGATGAGCAAGATCCGGAGTCCTGCGTCTGGAGCAAGGCT